>Ga0310694_10001278_pt1 | contig 29101 bp, 21 predicted proteins | sample 174DNAGHGhighgp2_FD_203884 | JGI IMG/M metagenome (GOLD analysis project Ga0310694, IMG submission 203884) | Sheep rumen microbial communities from Palmerston North, Manawatu-Wanganui, New Zealand - 1742 DNA GHGhigh gp2 (v2) (version 2) | ecosystem: Host-associated > Mammals > Digestive system...
CTCGAGCAGCAGCTCCTTGATACACGAGATCATGTCGGTGAGCAGACCCTTGATGACGCCCTTGCTGTAAGGCGAGTTGTGAGAACTCATGTGCTCTGAAAGAGCATCCAGGTTTACGGTCTCCTCGACCACGTTCTTGGCGAACCACTTGCCGAAGCACTTGTTGCCAGTAATTTTGATTTGCTGTAAAATGAAACGTACCATAAATTGAATTAAACATTAAACATTAAACATTAAACATGAAACATTTGCATCCGGAATGCGAGTACAAAGGTACTACATTCGCAGATGGCGTTGGCGGGTTATGGCGGGCTAGGAATGAAAAAAGTTAGAAATCATGTGGAATCTCTGTTATTTTCATCCATTCACCCTCAAAAAACGTTCCCAGTTGTATTTCGCGGATAATCTTCTTGTACATCGGCGACTTGTTGATTACCTGCTGATCCTGCAGCTCCTGTGGCAGGTCGATGCAGTAGTCTTCGCAGATATACTTCACAGCCTGAGGTGGCAGCAGTCGGGCATTAGGCTTAACACCCATCGCATCCAGTATATGGCGCCGACTGTTGATATACCGCGAAAAGGTTCTGGCTGAAACTCCTGCAAGCTCGGCCAATAGTTTCTTACTCACGAATTTGTGCTTATCGTAATAGTTTACCATAAAAAAGTAAGTTGATTATTGATAAAAAGTAATAAGGAAACCGTTCGTTTCTAAGTTGATTTTGAGCGGGATTCAATAATGAAATCCACCAGATCTATCTTGCGCTCCTTCTGCTCGGCGGTGGCATGCTCTTCCAGATAATACGATACGCCAATATCGATGTGATATTTGTCGTGAGCCATCTTTGCCAGGTCGAGCCAATTCACATAGTTGCTCATGGTGACGTCAGTATCAGGGAAGACCTTGATTTTGCGCCCTACAAGAGGCTTAAGCAGGTCGATGGTAAAGTAGCTGGCCGACATGACTGCTAACCAGATGTTTTCTGGGAAGAGTTCTGAGAGTATCAGTGCCGAGCGTTCTGATTCTACGATGCTGACGGGCACGTCCTCGCTATCACTGATCAGATGCAGACCGAACAGACAGTGCTTCACTATCCAGTATTGTAGCAATGGCTCGCGCTTCTTGAGTAGGGTGGATATCCATACATCGGAGCCTATCAGAGCATCGAGTGGCGTTATCATATCGTCGATCATCCAGAATATAGGCTTGCCTGATTTCGACTTGCCGAGATAGTAGCGCTGTGCCGCATTATGCATCTGTTGGACGGTTATGATACCCTTGTCGATAAGAGGCTTGAAGAAATCGAATTCGTAAGCCTGACATGCCTTGACCATCGGTATCGAAGGGAGCATAAAGTCAACTTTTTCCTTGATTCTGCGTAGTCTCTCTTCTCTGCCGGGCTTAAAAACCTTCAGGAAAACTTCGTATGGTGTCATCGTCTCGCGCGGGTTATTATTTAATAATTTAAAATTAATTTATTTTTTTGCCCCTATATAGGGGGGCAAAAATAATTTATTTAATTAATTAATTTAGAACAGCTGCGGATCGGCTTTCAGCTCCACCCATGTGTCGCCCTTTTCCTGGTGTCTGAACTCCTTGATCACTCCCAGTTGCTGAGCGTCTTTGTATCTGTCGTAATAGTAATTCTTGTCCTTGATGTTGCCCATTCTCATCACTGCCGCCATCAGCTGGTTGTATGGGCGCTGGCCGTGATGTTCAAAGGCATCGCGAAACAGTTTCACAAGGTTCCACTTACAAGTGGTTTTGCCATTCTCCTCCTCGTAAACGAGGTAGATTCTATTGAACTGTCCCCACATCTCGTCGGGAGCGATGGCAACAGTGCCTGCTGGCTTAGGACTGGCAAACTGACCCTTGGCATTGCGAGGCTGTTCATCAGGCTTGCTGCACTGCTCTGGCAGATCCTGGTCGTTCAGTCGGTAGTAGAGTTTGCGGCGAGAACGCTTTTTGCGCGACATTGCGTGTTTAATCACAAACACCTCGTCCTGTTCCTCTTCGTCATCCTTACCTCCAATCACCTCGCACTCAAATGCCTCGAAAGCCTTGTTTGTGAGCTCTGTGCCGATAGAACCACGCATGTTGCGGTCGGCCTCGCTCTTGTTCTGATGGAGCACGTTAACTATACAGCATCTGTTGATCTGCGAACAGAGCATCAGGTCCTCGGTAGTCACTGTGGCCTGTGTGGCATCGTTGATGTCGAGCATCAGGTCTTTTGTACCATCCAAAATCACCAGGTCAGGCTTGTATTGATGTATGGCAAACTGCAGCAACTCCTTACGTTTCTCCCAACCTATACCACGTACGTTTAGTACATAAAATTTATCATCGAAAGGGAACTCGTTGCCATCTGCATCAACATACTTGTCAACCTCGGATACAGTGATGCCTGCCAATGACATAATTCGATTGAGAAGTATGTCCTGGGTAGACTGCTCTGATTGCTCTGTGTCGAACCATAATATGGTAAGTGGTTCATCTCCAATACGTTTCAACGTCAGCTGCTCGCCGTTTAGTGCACATGCCATTATCATCGACATAAACAGCGTCTTGCCCGATTTTGCCTTGCCAGTGCCAGCTACCAGTTCACAGATGGGGAAACATGGCGTGTCGTTGAAAGTAAATAAAAATCGCATTGCTGGTAGCTCCTTGGTCGGGGTTATGCGGTGAGCGTTGCATAGCTTCAGCATTTCTTCCATATACTCCGACTTGGGGAGCTCTTCTTGTATGATTGTTCTGATATCGTTCATGATTGTTTTGTTATTGTTAATGATTGCTTATTGATTATGAGATTGTGAATAGCGGCGCCACAGTGGACGCCTAATCCAGGGTGGTCGTTTAATCACGGTCAGGCCTAGCTCGTAGGCATATTTCTTGGCGAATTCTGCAAGGAACTTGTAATACCCTCTGGCATCTTCTACAAATTCATCTTCGCTTTGTCTAGCGGCCTTGTACACATCGGCGCGCAACATCTTGATTGCATCGATGTTGTACGCCATTTCAGGATTGAGCCACTTCCCATTGATACCACCTCTTGTTGCGAGGTCAGTGGTAACACCTCTTGTCGCCTTCACTTGCAGGAGCTTAAACTCCATCAGTGAGCGTTCTTTGCCCATAATAGGGAAAAATTTTTTTTTCATTATTAAATTTAGCAGTTTTAAGTAATAACGCGAGCTCATCCCGCGTTTTTCGCTTACAAAGGTACAACTTTTTCTAGAACCACCCTGACTAACTATATTAATCAGGGTTCTTAAAAACTTTAACGTATTTAACATATTAAAACGCTGTCTTCAGTGTTTATTAATACATAATGAAGTTCTTAAAGTTCCAAATGTTTGTTTTTTTTATTGCAAGCTGATTTTTCTTGCTTAGTTCTTCTTTATTTCCATTTTTATTTGTATCTTTGCACCATGTATAATAACTGAGAACCAATGGCAATACTTACTAATAAACAGAAAATAGACAAATATGAGGTGTCGCGTCTCATTAAGGAAAACAACTACTGTGAGACGTATAGGGTTGATGATGAGAACGGCAATCCGTTCTTCCTGAAGCTCTTTATTATCAAGAATACCCCAGAGAAGATGATTGGCGATGACGGACAAGTAAAGAGTATCGCTTTTCTTAGCAAACTCCGTCATAAGAACATCATCTCGTTTATATCATCAGGTAGTTTTGATACAGAGAGCGTAGGCAAGTGCCAATATGTGATAACCAATTATTTCCACGGCGAACTCCTTGCCGACAAGTGTACGCGCGAAGGCAAATTAGCGCAAGAACTTGCAGTCAAGATATTGCGCGAAATTCTTGATGGACTTAAGTATATGCACGATCAGCTATTGTATCATAACGACATTACTCCTAGGAATATTATGATTTCAACTTCTACAGATGTTACTGCCGAACTGATAGACATGAGTCATGTATCTAAACCAGTGGGAGGAGCCCCGTATTTCGATACGTCAGATTTGGAAGTCGCATATCAGGCTAACCGAACGTTTGTCGGTCTGTATTCTGAGTCGACAGATTTGTTCTCAGCATTGGCAGTATTCTATACTATGCTTACTGGCAGAGTCCCCTGGGATGTTGAGTTCCCTGCTGAGGCCGACAGAAAACAGCGCATAGCTATAGTCAAGGAAAAGCGCAAGCAGCCGTTGGATTGCGGTGATATTGATGAAGGATATAAGCGAATACTTGAAAAAGGACTGGCTGTAAATGGTGTCTGCAATTACAAAGATGCAGAAGTCTTGATTGGCGATCTTAATGATCCAAGTAAGGTTGAGCAATCAGACTCAAATACAGACTCAAACTCTTCATCATTCCGCCAATCATCACAGCAAGATACTACTCAGAATGAAGAGAAAGATGCAACCGAGGCAAATGTTCAAATCCAAAAAGGCACAGGCAATGGCTTTGCTGATATTGCCGGTATGAACGATCTCAAGAATCTTCTGAAGCAAAAGGTAATCTTTATTCTTAAAGATAAGGAGCGTGCTGCAAAGTATAAGCTTACTCCTCCAAACGGAATGCTTTTATATGGCCCGCCAGGATGTGGTAAGAGTTTCTTTGCAGAGAAATTTGCTGAGGAGGCAGGCTTCAATTTTATATTGGTTAAAGCAAGCGACTTGGGTAGTATCTTTGTCCATGGTACTCAGGGCAAGATAGCCGACCTATTCAAAAAGGCCGAATCTAATGCTCCTACTATTTTATGTTTTGACGAGTTCGATGCTTTCGTCCCCGACAGATCTGGTGCAGGTAATGATCATCAAGCAGGTGAGGTAAACGAGTTCCTTACCCAACTCAATAACTGCTCTAAGCGTGGAATTTTTGTGATAGCTACCAGTAACCGTCCTGACAAGATAGATCCTGCAGTGCTACGTACTGGACGTATTGACCGCCAAATCTATGTACCCCTGCCAGATGCAGAGGCACGCAGGGAGATGTTTAAGTTGCATCTGGATGGCAGACCATGCGACGAGATAGATGCAGAGAAGTTGGCTACACTCACCGATGGATATATTGCCAGCGATATTGCGTACATAGTTAATGACACTGCTATGGGTGCTGCGTTCAGTGATAAGTCTATAACCCAGCAGATGCTTGAAGAGACAATCAGCAGTATTCACCCCTCTATTAATAAAGATGTTGTGAAACTGTATGAGGATATCCGCTGCAAGATGGAAGGTGTAAGCCGCAAGAACTCGTTACCAAAGATTGGATTTGTATAATTTTAAATAACTAAAAACTTACTATTATGAATTTAAAAGAATTGATGCTTAATTACCTTCGCGAAGAGGGTTTCTGTCCTAAAGAGACTGAATATGGTTTGGACTTCAAGTGTGAGGGCAAGACATTCGTATTCTTCTATGATGAAGGAGACGAGCAGTATTTCCGTCTGATGATGCCAAACATCTTTGAAGTTACCGACGAGAATCGTGATGCAGTGCTAAGAGCACTTAACAAAACCAATTCAGACCTTAAGGTAGTAAAAGCATACACACCTATCCCCGACGCCGTTTGGGTAGGCTTCGAGGTACTGGTAGACAGTACTCCTGTTTTGGCCGACTTTGTTCCCCGTAGTCTTGATATGCTTCGCGCAGCCCAGCAGAAATTCTACGAGGCAATCCAGGAGGATTAAGTATTATGATATCATTAGCCCTGTCTCATTTTGGAGACAGGGTATAACAGAAAAAAGAATAAAAAGAAAGCCTATTTGTTTTGTTTGGTCTGTTTAAAGTATTCTTTTATTCGTTTCCAGTCGGTACTGATTACCTCTATAGTATCGTTGTTATAAATAGGAGTCACCTTCTGACGGTTTAGGTCAAAATAGATGACCAAGTTAGGATTGATATTTACTTTAATGGCATATATTGAATCTATGCGTGTAAAGGTGCCCTTATCACTATATGAATCATTCCCGCATGGTTCTACTTTGTGATGATTACTCTCCTTTTCAAATTCATAATAATAAGTGTTGTCGGGCTTTATCCACCACTTGGTTTCAAATCTACAGTCTCGATCCTCTTCAATTAACCGGATGCCAACCATAGCTTCTGATTCATTTGATGAATCTACACATCCACGAAACATCGCAAATATAAATCCAGAAACCATAAAAAGTACTATGAATGTGAATAATTGCAAGAGACAACCTGTCCGTTTTTTCTTGGCTTTAAAGAAAACAAACAGTGAGATGATGAACGACACCACTATAGCTATAATTATCCACAAATATTCATTAACAGGTTCCATATCTCAATTATTGTAGATTATTTGGCAAAAATACAACGATTTTTTTGAAAGTTACAAGTTTTTTTGAAAAAGTGTGTTATGTTTCTGAAATATTTGCTATCTTTGCGTCATAGTAATATCTAAAGACTTATGGCAGATGTTTAATATTGCTTTTATAAATATGTAGATTTATGGATGATGTGTTATATTTCTTTTTAAATTATTCTTTCGTAATAATAGCTATAATAGCAGGAGTACTTGTTTGTCTCCTGGTTTCTTATATCTTAATGTCTTCAAAAGTAAGGTCGTTATATTGTAAAATAGCAGCATGGCTCACAAAACATAAAGGTTTTGCTTTATTCCTATCACATGGAGGCGTTCATTTGACGTTGTTCTCTGTATTTCTTATTATTGCTTTATGGATGATTGCTGATGTTGCTCAAAACAATATCGCCACTTTTAATCAAGTTGTATATACGTTTTATGGCGATACTTTAAGAAACTATAAACTTACTACCCTTAAAATGACAAGTGATATGAGCAGAAGACCTGGGAATATATATAACCCAAATGATATGTTACTTGAATATGGTTACACACGTGATATATATTCAGACTCTCTGAAAACATTGAAACTCTTTAAAGATCCTAGAATTAGTGGTCTTTATGACTTGATTTCTGTTGTACATGCAATTATTGACAATGAAACTCCAATAAAAAAGCATGACAGTCTTTATACGGTTTATCATCCTACGATCAGTAAACAAGTATGCAATACAATAAAATATACAAGTCATGATAAATACTATTATGGACGTTCATCATTGGAAGACTCAACTCATTATTTTAGATATTCTTTCTTTGGAAAAGATGTGCTAAAAGAGTGGAGTAAACTTAATCCATATTTTAAGTTCAGAATTGGAGTAAAGATGGATTGTAAATATGAACTGGACAATAATTCCGAAATAACTATTGTTCTTGACAATAGCAAGAACAACGCTTCTGGGTCTTTTATAAAAGAACCTCTTAATATTGATGAGATTATTCCAACTCCATCATATAGAACTGTATCGGAAATAAAATATAAAGGTAAAGAGAAGATAGACGAAGTGATACAAAATGGAGGTGTTTATGTTTCCGCACTAGACCCAGAGAAAAAAGCAGAAGCAGATAAGAGACAGTTATTATATTCAGTTTTTGCAGGAACCTTCATTGCATTCTGTATAGATATTTTTGTTCAGCTCATCTTAAAATGGCGAAAAATAAACAAAAACCATAATTGATATGAGAAGAAGAAAGATATGGCTTAGTATCATCATTGTGATGATTGTTATCATCTGCTCCGCGGGAGTAGGTGTGATATTAAAACCTGACAATACGAAAGAACTTGTTGTTGCTGTCGTTTCGTTAGCCGTTGCATTATTAGCCCTGTATATCAGTCTGCGTACATTCTATTCCATCGATGAGGTAAATGCTATTAGTCGTATGGATGGCAATGTGATGGAGAATCCGCGTTACCGCCCAAATATTCTTAGAGCAGTGTTTCGTTTTCCTCAAATAGACTTTACAGAAACAAGTGAGGCGCTAATGTCTCATATGGAGCGATTATTTCGCGATAAAAACAAACAAAGTGGTGCTCATCTTGCAGATAGTGTTCAAGAGGTTGCTGATATGCTGGTATTGGTGCCGTTTTTTATACAGACCAATAACCAGAAAGCATCTTCTGTTCATTTAAAGCGTGTGTCAAAACTGCTAAATACTATTAAGCATCGTATAGAAAACTTTAAGGAAATATCTGATGGCTCGTGTAAACTGCTAGAGGAAACTGTCAGCCTGATTGATTCTGTTTTTGCTTATCAAAAGATGACTGCTACAGGGCAGTCTGATCCATCTAAACTATTGGAGATTAGAGGTTCAATCTTTATTAACCCCGTTACTGTCATTCTTTACAATAACTATTTGGGATTATATTTCCTCCAACGTGCAAGTTCTATATTGTGTGGACACCAATCAGGTTTGTCATTGAGACAAATGATAGAAAGTGCAAAGAAGTGTGATGCTGAAGACAAATCAATGGCATTGGTATATGCAAGTAAAGCATCCGATTTGTTTAAATGTGCCAAGGAGAATATTGGTGATGATATGATATGGACTGCTTTCGTGTGCTTCAACATTGCTAGAGCTGAATACATGAAGCAGCTTATAAACTAATCGTTTGACGATACAAACTGTAATGATTGGGAATTGTTTATCAACGAGAGCATCCGCAGTTGGATAACATCCAATAAGATTATATCCGAGCATTTTGCTTCAAAGTTAGGTGCAGGTCAAGTCTCGTGGCTACAGCAAGCATTGATAAGTCAAGAAAATAAAGTTCGTCTGTCAAAGGTTGTCTTCCAGATGATGAGACAAGAGCCTCTAACAGATTATAATGGTAATGCTTGGGTTGAATCTTATAATGAAATCGTAGATACGCCATTCTTCAAGAATGTTCCAGAAAAGGATCCTCAAAAGAGGACGGATAGTCTTGTTGATGATATTATCATACTTTTAAACAAATAGCAGTAAATAATAACTAAAAACAATATGATTATGGGTAAAGATTACAAAACACAACAACCTAAAAAGGTACGTAGACAGCAGAAGACCAACTTCAGTATCAATCTAACGGGCAAGCATGTTTTTGGAGCCTATTTTAATATGGCACGTACCAATTTCGTTAAGACAATCAACTATATTATGTCGATTGCTGGAATACGTGGTAGCTATTCCGAGAGTCAAATAAACAAGATGCTTCATGCCCTGTTTTTGATACAGGCAGGACGCAGTGGAGAATTAACAAAAGAACAGAGACAATGGGAGAAGAAACTGCGGTTGAATACAGAGCAACAAACACGACTTCAGAAACTACTCTTCAAACATTTCCCTGTGCTTGGGCCGATGATGGCAGATGTGGCTGACCATAAAGCCTTTCTTAATAAGAAGAAGTCAAAGGTTCAGACTGAGGAAGATAAATTTGCTCAACTTAAAGGTGTGTCGTTGGCCGACTGTTTGGATGTTATCTGCCTCATGGCTGATGCGTTAACAGAATGTCGCAATTTCTACACCCACAAAGCCCCTTACAATGCTCCTTCCCAGCTGGCTGCACAATATCAGCATCAGGAGATGATAGCCAAGAAGTTGGATAAGGTAGTAGTAGCCTGTCGGCGTGTTCTGAAAGACCGTGAAGGACTTTCTGTCAATGAAGTGGAATTCCTTACAGGTATCGACCATTTGCATCAAGAGGTGGTAAAAGATGAATCTGGTAATGTGAAGAAGAAAAATGGCAAGGTGATGAAGACCTTCGTGGATTATGATGATTTCTATTTTAAGATTTCTGGTAAGCGACTTGTTAAGGGCTTTACCGTCGCAGTTAAGGACGATAAGCCTGTCAATATTGACACCATGTTGCCTGCCCTTTCAGATTTCGGACTTCTTTATTTCTGTGTTTTATTCCTTTCCAAGCCCTACGCAAAATTGTTTATTGATGAAGTACGCCTCTTTGAGTTCAGTCCGTTCACCGATACCGAGAATATGATTATGAGCGAAATGCTCAGCATCTATCGTATTCGTACTCCACGTTTGCATAAGATTGACAGCCGCGACAACAAGGCTACATTGGCTATGGATATCTTTGGGGAACTTCGTCGTTGCCCCATAGAGCTCTATGAATTACTAGACAAGAATATGGGACAGCCATTCTTTCACGATGAAGTTAAGCATCCCAATAGTCATACACCAGAAGTTTCTAAACGATTACGATATAACGACAGATTCCCGACGTTAGCTCTTCGATATATTGATGAAACCGAGCTTTTCAAACGTATTCGTTTCCAACTACAATTGGGCGCTTTCCGCTATCGGTTCTACGATAAGGAAGATTGTATTGATGGAATAGTACGCGTTCGTCGTATCCAGAAAGACATTAATGGCTACGGAAGACTACAAGAAGTGGCTGACAAACGTATAGAGAAGTGGGGAGATCTGATACAAAAGCGCGAAGAGCATGCTGTGAAATTAGAACACGAAGAATTGTATATTGACCTGGATCAGTTTGTGGAGGATACTGCAGATTCTATCCCATACGTAACTGATCGTCGGCCATCTTACAATATCCATGCAAATCGTATAGGATTGTATTGGGAAGACAGCCAGAACCCCAAAAGTTATAAAATATTCGATGAAAACGGGATGTATATTCCTGAACTAGTCGTTACAGAAGACGAAAAGGCGCCCATAAAGATGCCTGCACCACGTTGCACCCTTAGCGTCTACGACCTGTCAGCCATGCTGTTCTATGAATACCTACATGAACACCAAGATGTTGATACCCCTTCTGCTGAGCGTATTATTATTGATTGCGAGGATGACTATCGCAGATTTTTCAAGGCTGTTGCAGAAGGCACTCTGACACCTTTCAAGAAGACAAAGGAATTCCGTGAATATTTAGAAAGGGAATATCCAAAGTTGAGGATGGCAGACATTCCTGAAAAACTACAGTTGTATCTCACCAGCAAAGGACTTACTCACGACAATAAGCCCGAGACAGTTCATGAACGTATGATTCGCCTTACAAGGGAACACCTTGAGGAGAGAGAAATACATGTTCAGCGTCGTTTGGAACATTATCAGGAAGACCGCAAGATGATTGGTGAAAAGGAAAACAAATACGGCAAGAAGAGTTTTGCCGATGTTCGTCACGGTACTCTTGCTCGCTATCTAGCTCAAAGCATGATGGAGTGGCAACCTACAAAACTTAAGGATAAAGAAAAGGGGCACGATAAGCTAACGGGATTGAACTATAATGTACTGACAGCCTATCTCGCTACCTATGGCCATCCACAAGTTTCAGAAGATGACTTTGTTCCTTTGACTTTGGAGCAGGTCTTGACGAATGCACATCTTTTAGGAGGCAATAATCCTCATCCGTTTATAGGTAAGGTGTTGGCTCTTGGCAATAGGAATATTGAGGAACTATATCTGCACTACCTGGAAGAAGAACTCAAACATATCCGCTCTCGTAAACAGTCATTGTTAAGTAATCCGTCTGATAAAGCATTGTCAGCATTACCTTTTGTTCATTACGACCGCGTGAGATTCCATGAACGTACCGACGAAGAGATGAGGGCTTTGGCTGCACGTTATACCACCATACAATTGCCTGATGGTCTGTTCACTCCATATATATTGGAAATACTGAAAAAGCATTATACAGAAAACACCGAACTGCAAAATGCTCTAAGACAAGATGCTCCTTCCAAGATTAATCCTACGAACAATGCAGCATATCTCATAACGTTATTCTACAAGACAGTATTAAAGGACGATGCACAACCTTTCTACATATCAGGTAAAGCTTACACTCGGAACAAAGATGGAGAAAAGGCGGAGGCATTCTCGTTTAAGCGCTCATACGAATTATTCTCTGTATTGAATAACAACAAGAAGAAAACTTTCCCATACGAATTGCTTCCATTGTTCCTGACGAGTGATGAGATTCAGGAGCGACTGTCAGCGAAACTACTTGATGACAATGGCAATCCTATTCCAGAAGCAGGAAAGAGGGGCAAACCTGCAACAGATATTCAGGGTAATACCATCTGGCAGCGGCAGATAAAACAAAAAATAAATGGTTATGTAAATAGTCTTTCGGATAAAGATCTTAAGATTTCTATGAACCAGTCATGGAAGAAGAAAGAAGAAGAGCGTGCTGCAAAGCGTGAGGCCATGCAATCGCGATTGACAAAACAAATCAACGAAGTGAAGGGAAACGAGCGTACACTTCGCCGCTATAAGACACAGGATATGGTGTCGTTCCTCATGGCCAAGGAATTGTTCGCCACCATCATCAGCGATCAGGGCAATGAAGTGAATTGGAAGCAGATGCGACTATCCAAGGTGTGCAACGAAGCATTCCTGCGTCAGACGCTTACTTTCCGTGTTCCAGTGACAGTTGGTAATACGACTATTTATGTAGAACAGGAGAATATGTCGCTCAAGAACTATGGTGAGTTCTACCGTTTCCTCACGGATGACCGTCTGATGAGTCTGTTGAATAATATTGTGGAAACGTTAAAGCCAAATGAGGATGGCGAACTCGTTATCCGTCATACCGACTTGATGAGCGAGCTGGCTGCATACGACCAGTATCGTTCCACCATCTTCAAGTTGATTCAGAATATTGAAGACTTGATAATCAAGGAAAATGCGGCGCTTAATGATCCTGATGCAGACGGCTTCTGGGTTCGTAAAGATCTGCCTAAGCGTAACAATTTTGCATCATTGTTGGAACTTTTAAATCAGTTGAATAACGTGGATCTGACTGACGATGAACGCAAGCTTCTCGTTGCCATCCGTAATGCCTTCAGCCACAATAGTTATAACATAGACTTCTCTCTGATTAGGAATGTAAAACATCTACCAGAAGTGGCCAAAGGCATTCTGCAACACTTGCAATCGGTGCTTGGCGTGGAAATAACCAAGTAATTGTTTTTATGATAAAAAAGATGGAATTTATGGCAACAACAAAATATTCACATGCATTTTTAGTGGGTAGTTTCAATGGCAAAATTACGCCCCAAGAATTGGATAAAGATTGGGAGAGAGTAAATAATCAAGAGGAGTATGAGTGGATTTGTTCTATATATTATAAAGGACATGTAGATGCCATGCTTGATGTTAACGATAGTCGTCCTGCTTTTTTGAAAGACGTATGCCATTACAAATTGACTTTTGACGAAGTTGATGATAATGGTGAAAAGAGCGTAGGTAAGAAAATTGAAATGAAAATGAAGAAGAATATGGGGAAAGATGAGTTTATATATTGCTTCCGCTTATTGAATCTTCATTTATTCTTCTTTCCATACAACATCGTGCTTCTTGCCATAGAAATTGATGATACCGGAACAGATCTCAATGAATTGACCGCTGCACACTCTGCTATGACACAAAGTGGTACATATACTAGGAATGAGATTAAATTCGCTTTTTCTTCTATAACCCGCTTTCTTTCTAATCCCCCAAGTATTCTTGGTGTAGGAAACAAGTTTAAGTTATATCAGGTAATTGAGATAGATTCTGAGAAGATAGAGGACAGAATGCTATACGAAATTGGAACTTCGTCGCCAATTGGATGTGTTGGTACCAGACATCCATTAGCTCCGTCAGAACAATACTATGACAATATTATGAGACTTAACACCGTTTCAGCTTTTAATGACTGGAAGGGTTTGGCATTGATGGATAGTTTTACAATGATAAGCAATGCAGAAAAAAGTGATGATTGGATATGGGATGAACATTTCTATTTGTGGAACAACCATTACTTCCAATTAATCTATCTACGTTGCTTGTTTGAGAAAACGTTCTGCTTCAGTCAGAATATCGCTTATCGAATGGGTGAAAGTACACCAGATCTTTCAAAGATGATATCAGACATGGAAAGGTATTATTTCTATAACAAGATATCTTATAATTTTCTTCCTAATCTTCTTTATGAATCAATGTCAAAGGGAATGGAACTTCAAGATGAACGCGAGGAACTTGCAAAACAGATTAAAGAGAGGGCTAAGGAGGAAGAAACTATAATCAAAGAACATGAGATTGCTACAGCCCAAAGATTGAAAGAACAACAGGATGAGCAGAAAGAAAGGGATGAAAAAAGGTTTAATAACATTCTCGCTTATGTTTCAATCTTCGCTGTGTTCTCAGTCATTTGGGATATCTGTTCTATTCTAATGGCTTCTTCATATAAACTAAAAGAATCTGTTTGGACAGCTAGAACTCTATTCGTAATAGGGATTGCATTATCTTTGTTCTTTATTTGGCTAATCAAGTATAACAGCAGGAGAAGAAATGAAACTAAATAGAATTACTATCTCTCCAGAAGTCCGCTCTCATGTTGCGACGCACTTCCTGCAAGATATTCCGGGCTCAAAATTCTATAGCGAATCGCCCGAGGATTTGTTAGAGGAAGCTATGCGATTGTTTCCAGAAACCTTCCGTGAAGCCAAGCCAGATGATGATGGACGTATTCGTATCTCGCTGACATTCCCTAAGGTGATTGGCGTGAGCAATGTGGTGAATGTTGATGAGTTGACAGATGACGAAAAGAAACAGATTGAGATTGTAGATAGGAATGGGAAAAAGGTTCGTTCGGTTAAGACTGAAAGAATTATACTTACCCGTGAATGCCAGATAATTCTTTCTTCTGATTGGCAACTTATTACAATGTTTCCTGGTGAGATGGCACCACCATTGCCAGATTCCCCCGATATTCACGATGAGTACTGGGATAATCATGTATTTGTAGAACCATAATCTTAGAATATAGTGCATTTTGTGATCTTTGACTTGTTGATACCTCTAAATAATAATCATTTGCGAAATTTCAAAGGATGAGACATCTAAGTCTCGCGAAATCAATGCATTAGGATTTAACGAAATGTCATCCTATTGCCATACGACTTCTTCAAAGTCCTATAAAACAGGACTGTTGTAGAAGCTTATCGTTTGGATAGGTATGACAACTGCTAATTCACTATTCTTCCAAACATCCTCTTTGTTGTAGAAGCTTATCGTTTGGATAGGTATGACAACTCGTCTGAGTAAGACATCATGTTGATGGTGCTAGTTGTAGAAGCTTATCGTTTGGATAGGTATGACAACGACATGTTCACGAAGTGTGTGGCATCTACCACGTTGTAGAAGCTTATCGTTTGGATAGGTATGACAACTTCCACACGAGAAAAACGCAAGAAGTCCACATTGTTGTAGAAGCTTATCGTTTGGATAGGTATGACAACTTAGTAGTAGAAGTCTTCCTCGTCATAGGTGAGTTGTAGAAGCTTATCGTTTGGATAGGTATGACAACTCAAGTTTTGCGAGGCGCTCAACAGTGGTCTTGTTGTAGAAGCTTATCGTTTGGATAGGTATGACAACAGAGATGAATCGGCTACGGTAGTCGTATTGGTGTTGTAGAAGCTTATCGTTTGGATAGGTATGACAACTTTGAGGTTTTTCTTCAAAATCAATAATGGTAGGTTGTAGAAGCTTATCGTTTGGATAGGTATGACAACCTGTAATGGTTTTTGCCTTTATACTGTGTGGCTGTTGTAGAAGCTTATCGTTTGGATAGGTATGACAACATTCAGCATCAGGTGTAATGCCTGACTTACTGGTTGTAGAAGCTTATCGTTTGGATAGGTATGACAACTCGATTTGGCGCATTTTTCCCCACAGCCCGTCGTTGTAGAAGCTTATCGTTTGGATAGGTATGACAACTGGTTGGTATTCGTTGCGGTAAACCACGAGGTCGTTGTAGAAGCTTATCGTTTGGATAGGTATGACAACGAACAGAACATCTGCCACGGCGCGAGCCTGCTTGTTGTAGAAGCTTATCGTTTGGATAGGTATGACAACTCAGATATTGAAATGTCCGTATTTTTCAAGTAGTTGTAGAAGCTTATCGTTTGGATAGGTATGACAACGTTTGACTTTAATGACGAAATTAAGTCAGCGTTGTTGTAGAAGCTTATCGTTTGGATAGGTATGACAACTTTGATGATGTTTAACGTGACCCATCATGCCAGTTGTAGAAGCTTTTCGTTTGGATAGGTATGACAACTACGTAATTGTTCGATAGAGGTAATGGATTGAGTTGTAGAAGCTTATCGTTTGGATAGGTATGACAACTATCATTCTCCTGGAACGATTTCAAAGAGCTTGTTGTAGAAGCTTATCGTTTGGATAGGTATGACAACCGTTCGAATTAAAGTCGAAATTGCCACTGGCTAGTTGTAGAAGCTTATCGTTTGGATAGGTATGACAACTTAGAGATGAATCGGCTACGGTAGTCGTATTGGTTGTAGAAGCTTATCGTTTGGATAGGTATGACAACTACATCATAAAGTTTTGAAGTTTTGATGTTGCCGTTGTAGAAGCTTATCGTTTGGATAGGTATGACAACTTTCGTTTTCATCTGTGTCATCACATATGGCAGTTGTAGAAGCTTATCGTTTGGATAGGTATGACAACATTGTGACCCCAATTGAAGCCCATCAATGTTCCGTTGTAGAAGCTTATCGTTTGGATAGGTATGACAACTTGATGTTGGCTGTCTCTGGAATGGTTCTGGTTGTTGTAGAAGCTTATCGTTTGGATAGGTATGACAACATTCACTGTTGCAGCGATTCCAAAGAAGAAAGCGTTGTAGAAGCTTATCGTTTGGATAGGTATGACAACTTTGAACTTGACAAGGTTCTCCATCTTTTCAAAGTTGTAGAAGCTTATCGTTTGGATAGGTATGACAACATATTACTGTACTATCTGTTCTTTTACTAGTCTGTTGTAGAAGCTTATCGTTTGGATAGGTATGACAACTCCATTGTGGAAGCCCATGATTTTGCCGTCGGGTTGTAGAAGCTTATCGTTTGGATAGGTATGACAACTTACATTTGTGTCGAAGCTCTGGTTGGTAGTGAGTTGTAGAAGCTTATCGTTTGGATAGGTATGACAACTTTTTTCATTTTCTAAAACGTTTTAGCGTATCGAGTTGTAGAAGCTTATCGTTTGGATAGGTATGACAACTCTTAATATAAACATCATAATCTGCATCAAGTACGTTGTAGAAGCTTATCGTTTGGATTGGTATGACAACTAATAGCATCTTGCATAGCTCGATATGATGGAGTTGTAGAAGCTTATCGTTTGGATAGGTATGACAACTTAAGATAGATGTGAGCATCACCGAATGAGTGGGTTGTAGAAGCTTATCGTTTGGATAGGTATGACAACTGTCTCCCAACCACCAACGACACGTCCGGCGATGTTGTAGAAGCTTATCGTTTGGATAGGTATGACAACCTAGCAGTGGAGAGTTTTCATAGTGGGGTATTTGTTGTAGAAGCCTGTCGTTTGGATAGGTATGACAACAGTTGTTTGAAATGAAAAAAAACCACATCGCATAAATGCTGCAATGTGGGGATATCCTAAATGTTATTTTTTTAGTGAAAAAACGTGTAATATTTTTGCGTTTCAAATCTTTTTGCTATATTTGCCATCGATATTACTATTGTTTGAAATGTGATGAACATAGGATGTCTAAATTGTTACTATTTTTGAAATAAGAGTATTATGCCAAAAGTTGCTAAAACACCTAAAGAGAAAAATGTTACAACGGCCAATATTCCGTTTGACTGGTCTGATTTTGTTTCAAGTATCATCCAAGGAGAGTATGTGTTGCTCATTGGTAGCGAGGTCATGTTACAGAAAGAATATGGTAGTGGTGATGCTACTAAAGATTTGTTGGGGACGATTCTGGATGATTTAAAAGATGAGGGCTTGTTGGGACATGATAAGTCTTTTAGTTCGTTTACGGAACTAGCGCGAGGTACAGGCCGTTCTGATTCAAATATCAGAGACCTGATTATAAAAACTCTCATAGGAGAGACGCCTTCGTATGTGTGCTCAACAGATGCTATATCTACAGAACTGAAAAATTTGATTAGAACGAAGTTCTTCCGTTTTGTAATGACGACAACATACGATATGTATTTGGAAAATTTAATGGAGGAAGTCTGGGGAAAAGACGGGTTCAGAGTCATGAATATTTTTGATGAAGGACGTCGTTTCGATTTTGACGAGAAAGAGCAGAGCTCCGCAGAATTTGATGTAAAACCTACTTTATATTATATTTGTGGTAGGGTAAATAATAAACGGAAAAAATTTGTTGCGACGGAGAATGATGCAATTGAAGTTGTTGCCAGATGGTTTAGTAATAAGGCTCCAACAAACTTCTTGAATAGCGTTAGGAAAAAAGGCGTTATCTCGATTGGTTGCAAGTTTGACGATTGGCTTTTCCGTTTCTTCTGGTATGTGCTTAGAAAAAACGTAAACAATATAGATTCAAGTTTGAAAGATGCGGTTGCAGTTTCATTTTCTTCTGAGTCAGATATAAAGCTAAAAGGGTATTTAACAAGTAAAAATGTTTATACAGAGTCGGATTCTCGTCAATTCATTCAGAGAATATTGAATTTTAAAGACCAATGTGTAAAGAACATTGCAGCAGCAAATACTCAGCTAGGTGGTGTATTTATATCTTATGCTCATGAAGATATGCCCTTGGTGTCTAGTATTGTAAAACGTTTGAAAGAAGATGAGGGCTTTAATGTGTGGTTTGATTCTTACAAATTAGAGAGTGGCGATTCTTATAATAAACGAATTGCCAATGCAATAGCTAATTGTAAGATTTTTGTCCCGATTTTAAGTCCTCAGGTAAGGCAAGATTTACAAAATGGCGCTACTGACAGATATTACATCTCAACAGAATGGGCTTTGGCTATTCAGCGCGCAAAGAACATCGGGACAGGAATGCGTATTATGCCATTGGCAGTTAGTGGCTATGACGAAAGGTCTTCGTATCATGGAGAGTCGCCTTTTTATGATATGACAACTGTGAACCTTATGAATACTCCTATAAGTAGATTCGTGAATGAAATAAAGAAATTTTTATCTTAAAATAATGACAATGAAAGTACATAATCCTTGGTTGGGTTTGATTTCATATAAGGACCCACAGAAATCAGATCAGAATTATGTTTTTTGTGGTCGTGATAATGCGACAAGTTCCATATTTTCTATGGTCAACAACAATTTGTTGATTACGCTATATGGAAAAACAGGTATTGGAAAAACTTCAATATTGAATGCAGGCGTATTCCCTTTGTTGAGAAGCCAAAACTATTTTCCCATCTCAGTACGACTTGGTAATATTGATGATAGCAATTGTTCGTTTGCTCGGAGAATCCTGGATTTAGTTCTAGAGGAGTTAAAACACATAGGTGGTAGCCTTAAAACTAGTCATCCGGACATGTTGGAGACAAGTAACACTGCTGTAGATTATTTGTGGAAATTTTTCTGTACCTCAACATTCTATAATAAAGATGGGGAGGAAATATTCCCGGTAGTTGCATTGGATCAATTTGAGGAGGTTTTCCTACTCCAACCAAAGAATGCAGGGATACTCCTTCAGCAAATTAATGCCCTGATAGATGACAATAGGGAAATACCGGATGAAGAGGGATATGAAGATAACACTAACTATCGTTTTATTTTTACGATTCGAGAAGATGATCTTTGTTATTTAGAGGACTGTATAGATACATATAAACTTCCGGAATTGAAAGAGAACCGCTATAGGCTTTCTCCATTGACTGACCAGGAAGCATCGGAAATAATCCGATTAGGGCAGGATTATATGTCACAAGATATAGATGAAATAATCTTAAAGGTGCTTAAAATAGCGAAAGATGAGAATGGACACATCTCCACTAACATACTATCGCTTGTATGTAGCCAATTGTTTATTCAATCCGAAGGACAAATTACTTTAGATCTTGTTTCAGATTCAAAACGTGATCCCTTAGAGTCGTTTTATAAAAAATGTATGGAACAAGTTTCGTTAAAGACCAAAAACTATATTGAGGTGAATCTGGTTGATGACGATCGTAGAAAATTTGTTCCAATTAGGGCTTTTGAGGAGGCCGTTGATTCATTGGATATTGAAAAACTGATGAATGGAGAGTATAAAATCTTGCAGGATGTGTCAGTCGGAAGTACGAAATGCGTTGAGCTAATCCATGATTCTCTTGCTCGTACAATTAATCGAATAAGGGTAAGTGAGGAACAACAAGCTAAGAATTTAAAACTTCAAAGAAATGCCAGAATCATAAAATGGAGTATGTACGCTTTGATTCCAGTTTTGCTGGTTTCTTTGGGATTTGTAGTATATCTTATTCTTGCAAATAAAAAGTTCAGGGATGAGAAAGGTCTTGGTATACATCAGCAATTTGTTATTAGCTTATCAGAGGATTCATTGGTCACTGCTGACAATGATTTTTGGAAGGCGAATCTTCAAGTTGTGGCTGTAAATGATACTTCAAAATTGATTCTTATTGATACGCTGATAAATAAAGCCACTGTATCTAATACATATACTTTCTCTTCAGACACTTCTAAAGCTTTTCACGTTAGTGTAAGATTTGGAGAAAATTCAAGATACCAGGATTTAGATACAACATATACCATCGGCCAGTTGACAGATAATGCTAGTGTCGCTTTGAAGATTAAGTTCCAGGAAGCAAAGTTGATTACTTATTCTAGTGAAGTAGTTATGGCTTTAGATGGAAAGTTCAAGAGTGTTCAAGATGCGATAGTTATTATACGTGACAAAATACAACGTACTGATGAGAATGGAGCTTTTGTCTTTAATCTGGAAGACTCGCTTAATTCAGATGATGTATTGTATATTATCAAAAAAGGGTTTTCTTCGTATGTAGAAAGTGATTTCCTAAAAAAAGGAAAATTAAAAGAAAGGTACGTTATAAGTACTACTGATACTCTTTCATATTTTGATCAGTGTTGTGAAAGGTATGATACACTCTCTAATTGGGATTATTATACAGTGAAAGAGCATTCTCCAAAGGGGGCTAAGGTAGTATCAGCAGATGGTCAAACTGATTATATTGTTCTGAAAGCAAGAACGGCAGGCAGATTGGGAGATGGGAAGTTTAAGATAGAAGGATATTACTATTTCCTTTCAGAGTATAATGCCCTCCTTCGTCACCATACTGAACATCATTCATATCATCTTTTTACTGGTTGGATGGATGCCAAGAGCCTTAAGATGTCAAATGATTTGTTTAAAAATTATTACTTGGAAAGTTATGATGTCGCAAATGGTAAACAGAGGATATCAGGTAAGTATTGGAGGTCAGGGCGTCTTTCTGGAGAGATTTTTTGTCAGAATTCTTCACTTGGCGAATTTGGGGCGGACATTACGAGATAAGAAATTGGAATAAATTGATTGCCTAAATTAAGTAAAAATGGATAAAGCAAAGTACACACCGCAGCCTATTGATACAACTGATGTTAAACTGCCAGAAGAATTAGAACTGTTGGTAGAGCAGATGTCGAAGAACGTACATGATGTATGGGCTGAGACTCGTATCAAGCAGGGATGGAAGTATGGTGAGCAGCGCAACGACGAAATGAAAACTCATCCGTGCCTTGTACCATACGAGGAACTATCTGAAGAAGAAAAGGAGTATGACCGTAATACTAGTATTGGAACGCTTAAGTTGATTATGAAGCTTGGGTTTAAGATTGTTAGGTAAATGTTCTCATGAAACAGGGGAATGATGTGTATGTTTGTCATAGCAAGAAAGACGCAATTCTTGTTGAGAATCTGTGCAAGGTGCTTGATGAGCAGGGAATAAGTTATATAACCAGTCACCAAGGCGAGGAAGAAAAACTTCCAACCAAAAACGTTGATGACATCAATAGTTGCACTATCTTTGTATTTGTTGCAACACACAATGCCTATCGTTCGCCTTTTGCCGTTAAGGAATTGGTATATGCCTTCAACAATATTGCCACTCAAAACATCATTGTATATCAGGCTGATGATGCAAAACTTCCTGAGAACATAGCGTTTACCACACACAAAAACAATATTATCAGTAGTGACCATCACTTGATAAGCAGTAGTCTTATTCAGAAAATCTGTAATCTCTTAAATCGAGATATTCAGCCTTTTGACGAATATGATTATGATGTAATTGTGCCCACCTCCATTGACTGGATAGACACATTCTTCATGTATATATTCCCATTTATTGGCATTGCTTTAGCCATAGTGCTAGGTTGGCTGCAACAGTCCATTGTGTTTGGGGGTAGCGTTTTTGTTGCTGCCGTATGCTTATTTTTTGCCTATATATTTGTTTCGGTAGATGACTTCTATTTCAAAACTCCTGTCGGAAAAGTTGTGTCTGTTATCCAATACCTATTAAGTCTTGCCATGTTTACGATGATTCCCGTGTGTACATGGATTGGTATCTCTTCCGAATCGTGGAAAGTAGGAATCCTCTGGTTCGGAGGCAGTTGGACAGTTATTATAGCGTTATTGGTCATTTTCAATAGAATAGAATCCACAGTCGACATCGGCAAGACTGCCCTGTTTAACTATAACCGTTCTAAAAACCTCTATGACATATTTCTATGCTATGACGAAAATGACATTACAATTGTAGAGCGTATCAAAACGGAACTAAAACGCAATGGCTTAACATTTATAACAAGACAAGATATGTCACTGCAAGATGCTGTAGATAAAAGTTATGCATTCCTTTATATTGGTAGCAGTCATAGCTATAACAATGCAGAATGTAATGATGAACTTGTACATGGATTCAATCATCGTCGTCCTATTCTCGCATACGCTGTTGACCAAACAGAGATGCCTGAAGACAAAAAACTAGCTTTCTCAGATTCCAATTTACGCTCCATTACAACACACCCAATAGAGACAACCTTGATGAGTGATCTGAGGGAGATCTTGAAGGAGGCACGCGCTCGGAAGATAGTTAAGGTTGCAAGCTCTTTCTGGCGGACTCTATTATTAGTTATTTGTAATGTCTTGGTACTTATTGCGGCCTTTGTTATAGGTTATATGCAGAATTCCATTTCGATTACAATTGCCATTATACTGAGTTTGATGCTTGTTGTTGTTATTATTAGCGATGCCTCAGATAAAAGAAAGGAAATAACGTTAGAAGTTTCTACAGAGACGATAGTGTTCGAAATTGCCTTGACTCTTTCCGCTGCCGTTGTTCCGACAGTCTTATGGTGGATTGTTTCGCCGACAAGCACATGGTATGCCTCGCTTCTTGTCTTTTTGCTTTTTGTTGGTTACGGAGCGGTTATGATGCTAGTAGAAAAGTTGGTAAAGGGAAATCCTGTTGGTGCATTATCTCCCCAGCAGGTAGGAACTTATTTCGATGTGTTTATCAGTTATAGTCGTAAGGATACGACAGATGCTGATGAAATATGTGATCTGCTTGAAAGAAGTGGAATAACCTATTTTATTGACCGTCAGGGGATTCCGGGCGGGTCAGAATTTCCAACAGTACTAGCTGATGCAATCAGCAATTGTGGTATATTCATTTTTTTAATGAGTTATGATAGCTTAACTTCAAAATTTTGCAAACAAGAATTCAAATATGCTAAGGAGAAGAAAAATGATAAAGACATATTAATTTTGTTTAGAGATAAAGATACTGAAGAAAGATTTTATAATTCTTTAGTGGGGAATGAAAAGGCTGAGAAGATATTCAGAAACTATCCACAACTTTGTAAAGAAGAAACTTGGGAGCCTTCTCTTGTGAGAATGCTAAGGACGAGACTACCTGAGACCTCTCAATATAAGAAACATAATGTTCAAACTACCGGACATTCTTGGGGTAGCGTGGCTCTAAATACAACAAAAGATTACGCTGTTAACAATCCGATAGCATCAATTACTTTGGCAGTATTGGCAATTTCAGGTATTATCGGTATATGTTTTCATTCATGGACTGTTGCTCTGGGAGTTTACTCTTTCTTAGTGCCAGTGCCTCTTTACCTTACAACTCACAGTGTTGAGAAATCGTTCATCACGAGCAGTCAAGTATGGACTTTGGGTATATGGTTAGGTCTAGTTACAAATTCCGTTTGGATTGGTATAATTGCTTGTTTTGTAGATTGCTTTGTATGTGTTCTTTTGGCCAAAAGCAATAACTCTTCAAATTTATCGAAGTAAAATCAAGAATAGCAAAATGGGAAACAATAGTAATAGAATTACACAAGGTGTCATTGGTGGTTTGGCCATCATATTGTTAATTGCCGGATTATTTGTCGACAACATTTATCTGGCATGGTTAATAATAGGTTTGTTGTTTGCTGATGCACTGTATTTGGTGGTAAGCCGTGGATGGCGTTGGTGGAAGGGAAAACATAATAGAATAGCTCTCCGTGAAAGGTTCCTCTTGTTTCTTTCCAGTCTAATGTTTCTTTTCCTGACAACAGGAACTGCATTGTTCATGATGGCTTTTATTTTCGAGTCTGAGGAATATAATGGATCATTTATAAATTCTGAATATTTACTACGCTCACTGGCATGTTCCTTCCAACTTTTCACTGGAAACATAGATAGTAATGTAGTAGATAGCATCAGCGATCACTATTATCTAAAAGGCCTCATCTCACTACAGGCAATTCTCTCTTTCTGTTGTACTATTGCTGTGTTGTTGAGCTTAGCATATGCAAGGATATCAGCATACTATAAACTACATAAGAATACAAAAATTGATGCTGACCACAACCACCTATACATTTTCTTTGGCATGAACGATCCTTCTAGATTGTTGGCAAAGAGTATTAAGGAGCGAGAGGGGACTAGGGCTACAGTGGTGTTTGTGGAGAATATGGCGCAAAGTAATGATGACACCAACGGCCTGAACAATATCGTCGGAATGTTCACCCACCGTCGTCAGACGTTCATTGATGCTGAAGAACTAGATGCAAGGGTAACTTTCACTGAGATTCGACTTTGTGACATCAGTAGTGAGAAGGTTGAAAATGGGGACATACTTGGTGGTATTAACCTGTTAACGCTACGTGAATTGATACAAAAACTAGGAAAAGGGATTGCAGATGCTCAGTTACACGTGTTCTTCCTATCGGAGAATGAGGACGAGAATATCAGAGCACTCTCTGTATTGACCCTTGACAACAGCATACAACAAATTAAAGAGAATAAAGTTCAACATCGTTTCTACTGTCACGCGAGACGCAATGGTCTGAATCATATAATCGAAGATATCGCATTTAAGTATGGACTTGATGTTCGAACGGTTGATTCCTCAAATCTTGCAGTTGAGTTGCTGAAAGCAGACGGGTGTAATCACCCTGTACGATTTGTTGAAATTGATAAGACTAGCACAACCGTAAAGTCTGCTTTCAACAGCCTCATTGTTGGTTTCGATGAAGTAGGACGTGATGCTCTTAAATTTCTATATGAATTTGGTGCCTTTGTTGACTATAGTGCAACGCCAGAAGACGAAAGGCGGAGCCCTTTCCATTGTATTGCAATAGATAAGCGAATGGATGAACTGAAAGGGGCTTTTGCCAATTTCGCTCCAGCCGTTATGGCTGCAAAAAACAATGATGAACAAGAGAGCTCGCTTGTTGAACTGAAATCTTGCGACTGTCTTAGCAGTGATTTCTATGTCAAAATCCTAACAGACGATTTATGTGAAAAACTCAACTATATAGTTATAGCAGTAGGTGATGATGAATTAGGTATGACAATGGCTATACGAATCCTTAATCACATACGTCGTGTTCGGGATGATCTGCACGATATGCGTATATTTGTACGCTCATATCGTCCTGATAAAGAAGCGTATATGCAGCATATTGCAGATTACTACAACGAATGCTACAATAAATGTCTTAAAGAACAAGAAGTGCTATATAAAAACAATGCAGTTATTAAATTGTTTGGGCAATCAAAAGAAATATACTCTTACGATTTGATTATCAATGAGACCCTAACTCAAAAGGGACGCACATATCAAGCTAGTTATGCACGACTGTCTGGTGATAAGTTGTTATGGGATGCACGCCGTAAGAAGGAACTGGAGAAGGGATCGCTTGACAGTATGAGGTCGCTACGACGTAAGGAACTACAAGACCTTGGCAATGCATTACATGCAGATACTAAGGTATTCCTACTAAAGAACGCTATGGAGGAAAATTATGATTGGACTGATTTCGTCAATCGATATTTCGACAATAACGAAATGGCACAACGTGAGGGTTCATGTGACAAAATCAAATACACATATCTTACGGTCCAAGAAAACAATGTAATTTTAAATCTTGCAAGGCTTGAGCATATACGTTGGAATGCTTCACACGAAATGCTTGGATATGTCAAAGCTCATGATGGCCTGTATCAGTGTGACGAACGAACTAGAGAACACAACTGCCTGCGACCATGGCAGGATTTGGACGATGAAAGTCGTGAAGTTACCAGAGTAAAGCATTGGGACTGCGATTACAAACTATATGATTTCGTTGTTGTAGATAACTCGATATTATTAAACAAAGATAAGCTTTTGACACAATAATTGCCAAATTTCGATAGATGATAAAAACTTAAAACAATGGGTATAGTAGATTGGTTTACTAATGATTTGAGCACGGAAGAAAGGACGTTAATGCGTGATCTGCTTTCGGTTGCTGTTGCTGACCATGAGTTTAGCGAAGAAGAACAGAAGGCAATACTTGAAATCTGCAAGACGGAAGGTGTCTCTGTTGTTGAAATGATGGATTCAATCCGCGAAAAGGGGGCTAGGGAAAAGAAGTTGCGCTCAACTGATGAGAAGAAAAAGTATTTGCTGCACCTGATTAGAATGATGAGTGCAGATGGGAAGTTTCTTTCGATAGAACTTCATATAATTGAAGTTGTTGCCAAGAAACTGGAAGTAAATCCCATGCAGTTGCTGTCTTTTGTTATAGATGAGATAAATGATAACCGCATCAGTAAGGACGAAGGTGTTGTTATCATAAACAATTTCGTAAGACATTATATCACCGTCGGATTCGAATGAGTATCATTAATAGATTTCTGAGTGCAGTCACAGAGCCAGAATTCAAACTGGCTCGTGACTTGACAGCTATGGCCATTGCTGATGGTGAGATTACTCATGAGGAAAAAGAGGCCATGAGTACCATCTGTAAGTTAGAGGGTATTGACGAGTCAAAACTGTTGGTGTCATTGCGAGGCGGTTATGAAAACGTGAAAAATGAGATGCCAAGCAGCCGAGAAGAGAGGGAAGGGTATCTACGCAATCTTATCAAATTAATTGGTGCCGATGGTTATGCTGCTCCACAAGAGGTATATCTGTTCCAGATTGTAGCCAGTAAGATGGGGCTTAACCAGATGGATGTTGTCAGCCTGTTTTTGCTAACTACAACACACGATTATTTTGCTGGCGACATCGGCATCAGGGTTCTTGCCTCTTTCTTAGAAAACTATATTGCTCCCAAAGCAAAATCAGAAATGGCCAATCGCGAGAGCCTGAGTGCAATTTATGAAACTGTGGCCTCGCATACCGAGGTTAGTAAAGATAGTAAACATGACAGAGAGATCCTTCGGCGGAACTTGACAAATACCACCGCCACGTTCTTAGAGAACACTATCCTTATTAAGGAGTTTGCTGATGTAGGGCTCGACTTCGCTATGATGGCAAAGCAGGAGGAGATGAAAATATTTAAGAGGTACACCACTGGTTAGAATTATTCTACGAGGCTATCCAGAATGAATAAGTATTTCAATTAGGAATGGTATGATTAAAACAATAGCGGAACGGAAGAAAGATTATTTCGCATTTATAAGCTATAAAAGCGAGGATGTGGAATGGGCGATATGGTTACAGCACGAACTAGAACACTATCACTTGCCTGCTTCATTTAATGGGCGTAGTGACGTGCGACAGGACCTACGGCCCGTGTTTCGTGATATTAACGAACTTAGCGCAGGAAATCTGCCCAAACAGATAAAGCAAGCGCTAGAACATTCGCAGAATCTTATTGTTGTCTGTTCACCACAAGCAGCAAAATCCACTTGGGTAAATCAAGAGGTTGAAACTTTTATCACTTCAGGAAGGGGCGATCATATTTTCCCGTTCATCGTTGAGGGCAGTTCACCTTCAGAATTTTTCCCACCAGCACTATTCGGTCTACCAAAAGACGAAGAACGTCTTGGAGGCGACGTAGGCAAGAATGGTCGTGATGTCGCATTTGTCAAAATCGTGGCAGGTATGCTCGGTGTTGGTTTCGACGCTCTGTGGAATCGTTACGAAAGAGAGAAGGAAGAGGAGGAGAGAAAACTTAATGAGCAGAGGGACAATCTGCTAAAGATGCGAAGCCGAATGATGGCCGAGAAATCAAGACTGACCTCACAAACAGATGGCTATATTGCCCAACTCTTAGCATTAGAAGCCTTACCAAAAGACCTGGCTAATCCAGATCGTCCCTACGTTCCAGAAGCAGAATATGCGCTACGCATTGCTGTCAATGCACATACGTTTGTTATAAAACATAATGCATCATTGGTGGCAGTCAGCCCTGATGGGCTGCAGGTAGCCACAGACTCTGTTAACAACGAGATATTACTATGGAATAGGCAGAATGGGGTAGTTGAAAATGTTCTAAAAGGCCATACAGGCAGAGTCTATAAGGTACTGTACTCACCAAATGGAAATCATATTATCTCCACTGCACGAGACGGATGTATTAACATATGGGATCCTAATACGGGAAAATTAATCCGTTCAATGCAGCAATTTAAGGTGAAAGATGAGATAGCTCATAAAATAGTAAAGTGCTCGCGGAATGTATACACGAATTTCCTCAAAAGCCAGACAAAACTTGATAACTTTATGTCGTTCTTCAATTCTGATTCACAAGAGAAGAAAACCGAATCATCTCCACGGCCTGATATGGGGACATATGATTTTATGTTTTCTCCTGTTACCATACCAAAAACCGAAATAAAGACGGAGCCCCACTATAGTACAGATGTTTCATTGAGTGCAGATGGAAATATGCTTGCCTCTGTCGGTCCATCTAGATATGTTTTAATTTGGAGTGTTGAGTCTGGCGAACTTCTGTCTGTTTTTGAGTCGCCCCAATGGCCAAATGAAGTGGTGTCAATAAGCCCATCGGGAAAGAAATTGTTTGTAGCAAGCGGGTTCATAACGTCTCAACATTATGGGACTGTATGGGATATTCCCAACAAGAAGTTGCTATTTAGGGATTGTCGTTTAATTCTTCTTGTATAGGTAGGCATGAGGCTTTGCCCTTGACAGGTTTTTGCACCAGCCTTGCCGTCATTGCGTTTTCTGCTGTCTTACCATCATTTTGGTGATGTTT
>Ga0310694_10001279_pt1 | contig 29077 bp, 25 predicted proteins | sample 174DNAGHGhighgp2_FD_203884 | JGI IMG/M metagenome (GOLD analysis project Ga0310694, IMG submission 203884) | Sheep rumen microbial communities from Palmerston North, Manawatu-Wanganui, New Zealand - 1742 DNA GHGhigh gp2 (v2) (version 2) | ecosystem: Host-associated > Mammals > Digestive system...
GCGCGCGTTCCATGGCACGGAACGCGACCGCTCCATGTGGGCGTCCATCGCGTGGCGCGTGGGAGTGGAGGCGTTCCACTTCGCGCTCATGGACAAGCTCGCGGAGGACGCGGCCGACGGCACGCGGAACATCCGCAGCCGCGTTCCAGGCATTACTCAACGTCCGCTTCCCGAAGAAGGGAGGTGCGGCATGACGATGGAGGGAATCCGCATGATGGAGCCGCCATACACCCGCGAGCAGGTGGAGATGGTCGGCAGGCAGTGAGAACGGTGGGAGATCGAGCGAGAGCGCAAGCACCGCAAGTACACCGCAATCGCCGCGACGGACGCTAGGGCGTTCCACTACGAGGCGCCGCCGCAGACACACGGCGAGGACGACGAGGAACTCGACTATGGCTGGGACCTGACGGACGCGGGCGAGGGCGCGGAGTCGGTGCGCACGTTCGACGAACGGCGCGGCGGCTCGCACTACACGCGGCGGATCAAGGTCGCACGTGTAGTGCTTTCACGCAAGTTCCCCGACCTCGTCGAAGTGTTCAACCTCGTTGTGAAAAACGGAAGCAACCGTCGTGAAAGCATCGCCATCCTCGCGGCGCGTCACCACATCGAAGACGCCGCCGCGAATACGCGATACTGGAAACACCTGAAAAAAATCTCATTTTTCTTCCATGCCCAATAAACACAGGGGTGCGGACGATGTTCCGCACCCCGGATTCGGCGTTGGAGAAGGTACAAAACGCGAAAAACCTTCCGTCTGTATAGTGTGGGGGGCGTGCGATTCCGGAGAGGTTCCGGAGCGACAGCGCCCCCCGATTCAACGAACAGCGGCTCGGCGGGACGCCTCGCCCCACCGAGCCGCAAACAAGAAATGTTCAAAACATGAGAAAGATTAAGATGATGCTTAGTGCCTGGTGCCTAGTGGCTAGTGCTGTGCTCCCTATGTTGGGGGTTCGGGCTCCCTACGTTGGAGGGACGCTCTCCCTGCGTTGGCGCGGCGCGGGGGAAACAGCAAGCGTACAACAACAAGGTGTTGGTAGCGCGGCACGTCAGCGGGAAAGCAGCTCTTCTCGTGTGGCGGCGCGGGTGGGGCGAACCCTCAGGGCGAGCCGTGGCGGCTCGGCGGGACGCCTCGCCCCACCTGACCTCGCCCCACCATGCGGCGCGCTCGGTGATCGCGCCCTACCTTTGCGTGAGTGGCAAGACAGTTTTGCCACTAGTCAACCCGTTTTTCACAATACCCCCAGAAAGGCAAGCAAAGGCGCCAGCTCCTCCTGCGGCAAATCTCCGCCAGGCATGAGAGGCACAACATTCTCCAGTTTCTTCTCCTTGCCTTCCGTAAGATAAGCCTTGCGCAAACTGAGCCCGCGCAACGACGGTACCTTGCGTCCCTTCGAAACCTTCCGCCCGCCTAGCGCAGGGCCGTCATGACAATCCATGCAGCGTGCGGAAATGAACACCTCGCTTCCGCGCCGCTCTTCCGCCGTGAGACGTTCCTCGTGCCCTGCGCACCAGAAATCGTAAGGTGTTCCCGAAGTAATGAGCGTCTTCATGTACTCAACGACGGAGTCCACCACGTTCGTGCCGTTCAAGCCGCCTTTGCCCTCGTATGCGAATTCAAAGCGCTTGGCAAGAGGTGCGTCCGCCGACAGCCGTGACAGCACCACATCCAGCGAGCCGCCGCCGCAGAAATACGGCGTAACGATCATCGTGCGAACGACGTCGTGCAGGTTCGACATCCCGCCGTCGTGCATATAGCACGTCGCAAACACGGCGTTGTGTACGGGCCGAGTGATCTTGCCGTGGTGTATCCGCGAATCGGTGCCGCCCGCTCCAAGCCAGTGGCACGCGCCGCAAACGAGCCGCTGCGAACACGCAAGGCGGCGGTCGTTGAACAGCTGCTGCCCAAGCCTCGCCCGAGGGCCGTTGTGGGTGAGCATCGGTGGCATCGGCACGAACCGCTTTTTCCCGGAAGCGGATATCTCGAACCTCCGATAGAGCGCCTCGCGCTCAGCCTCCGCTCTCTCCTCGGCGCGGACGTTCACAAGCCACGCCACGAAAAAACCCGCTGCGGCAACGACTGCCGCGGCGGCGAAAGCGACGACGAGTTTTTTCCAGCGCGTCATTTCCCCTCCTTGTCCTCCGGTCTCGGCGGCGACACGGAATCCACGTTCTCCATCTCCGGGAATTCCGGACACGACACGCGCGCCTTGACGAACAGCGACCGGAACAGGTCCCTGTATCCCCTGACGAAACGATCGTTGCGGAGCTTGTCAATTGCGGCCTTGCGGCTCATCCCCGCCTCGGCCATCTTCGCCTCGATCTCCCGCGTCGTGACGTTAATCTTTTCGCCGACTTCGCGCTTCGTGAACTTGTTGACGAGAATCGACGCGCGGAAGTCAGACCACTTCACGGACTCTGGCAGCGGTCCTTCCTCGAAGAACTGCGTCACCGTGAGATTGTGTTTCTTGAGCGGCGCGACGGCCTTCGCAAGAGCCTCCTTCTCGTCCGCCTGGGTGATGGTGAATCCACTGCGATCCGCCTCGGAGCGGAGCACCTGCTTTAGAAGCCACTGCTTCACGGCCTCGCTGCGGTAGTGGCGCAGCGCCTCGTATTCACGTTCCTTCGGCACGTTGCGCCCCATCCGGCGGACGTCGTCAAGCAGCGTAAGCGAGCGGAGGTCAAGCTCCGCCGACGTCAGCAGGTTTCCGTCCACCGACGCCGCCACGCGCATCGGGTTCCATCCCCAAAGCCCCACGTACAGCGGCGCTGCGCCGCCACCAAACTTTTCAAACTCCGGGAATTCGGGGCATTTCACGACGGCCTTTCCGTAAAGCTCCTTCACGAGGTCGCCGAATCCGCGCGTTCCCAACTCGCCCTTAACGAAGTTGTTGATGAGTACGCCCTCCTTGAAGTCCTGCCTCTTGGACGCCTCCGGAAGCGGACCCTCCGCGAAAAAACGCTCTGGCGTGGTCTTGTGCGCCACAAGCCACGCCGTAACGAGCGCCATCGTCTCCTGCTCGTCGCCCTGCGCCGTCGGTACTCCGCGCTGCACGGCCTCGCCGAGAAGGAGTTCCTTCACGATCCACGCCTTGACCCACGTGCGCCGGTCGCCGCCAAGCGACTGGACGCGCATGTCCAGCTCGCGGGCGGTCATGGCCGTGCCGTTAACGGAGGCGACGATACGCCACGGTCGCTGCATCCACAGCCACGCCCCGCCTACGACGATTGCGGCGACGAACAGCAGGGCGGCGGCCGTCTTGACCGCCTTGCCCATCACGCGATCTCCGTGATCATTCCGTTGGCTACGCCATGCGCGGTCTTATCGCCCATCAGGTGCGAAAGAACGACGAGCGCGAAGAGCATCGCGGCACCAGGTCCCTGCCCAGTAATGATCTGCCCGTCGGCTATCACGGGAACGTTCTCGACGGGACGTCCCATCTGCGGCGAGCAGGACGGATAGCACGTGACCGATTCGTCCTCGAGAACTTCCGCCAGATCCAGCACCGTAGGCGCGGCGCAGATGGCGCAGACAAGGCCGCCCTCCGCCTTCTGGCGGCGGAGCCGTTCCAGGAGCGGTTCACATTCTGAAAGATTCTTCGTGCCTTCTCCGCCGCCAGGTAGTATAATGGCGTCGTATTCGTTTTCGAGCACGTCGGCAAGACGCGCGTCGGCAACCATCTGGATGCCGTGCGCGGAACGGACGGAGAGGCCGTCCGCGAGGGCTGCAGTGACCACCTCAACGCCGCCCCGGCGGAGGACGTCGATGATGGAGACAGCTTCGATATCCTCGAAACCGTCCGCAAGAGGAACGAGTACCTGTTTCATGGAAAGGAGTATATCAAAATGATGACGCCAGAGACAATAGCAAAAATTAAATCTCTTATGGAGGAGGCCTCCGTGTTCGAGGAGGACCTCGAGGAGACGTTCATCCTCGGCGGCGGCCCAGGCGGGCAGAAAACGAACAAAACGTCAAACGTGGTGCGCCTCTTCCACCCGCCGAGCGGACTTCAGGTGCGCTGCGGGGAGAACCGTTCGCGCGAGATCAACCGCTGGCTCGCGCGCCGTACCCTCGCCGAGCGCATCCTCGCGCGCGAACAGGGGCGCAAGACAGCCGAGCAGGAGGCACGCGAAAAGAAGCGGCGGCAGAAACGTCGCCGTTCCCGCCGCCAAAAGCAGCGCATGCTTGACGATAAGCACGCACACGCCGCGATCAAAGCCAACCGAAAGCCGGTTGACTGGTAAGCCTTACTCTCCAGCCGCGCGCTTGATTACGCGCTCGTGCGCAGCCTTCAGCACCGCCGGATCGTACTTCAGCACCTTGCGGTCGTAGGTCAGGAGGCCGTTGATCTCGATCTCGACGTCCGTCGTCTGGGTGTAGATAGAGCCAGCGAGACCTTGCTCGGCCAGATTGCCGAGCTTGTCCATGAGGCCAAGATACGTCTTCTCAAGTCCCTCGCGGGTCTTGGTGTCCTCAATGCCGCCGTAACCCCAGCTGCAGGTCTTCTCGCCAAGAACCTTACCCTGGTCGAACTCGCGCCAGATGTGTCCGGCAACGGGATGGCCGAGGCCGCCAAACTCGCCGAGGAAACTCACGCGGCGGTCGTTCACGGCCGGCATTGCGGGCCCACGGTAGGCGTGGAAGTCAACGATATCTGACGCCTCGCACTTGCCAGCGGGAAGGTGCTTCGTGGTGATGCGGCCCTTCTTGTCGCGCTGGAACGTGGAACCGCCCTCAAAGTCGCACCAGCCGGACGGGGCATCGACAAGGCGCGTGGGGTCGTACTTCTTCACGAAGTCGAGCGTCGTGTGCGTGAGAACCGGATCGTGCTGGCTCCAGCCCTCGTTGTAGGGCACCCAGATGACGATTGACGGCACCTTGCGGAGAAGGTCCACGAGGCCCTTCAGCTCGCGGCGGTAGAGGTCGTAGCCCTTCGTGACCTCCCAGCGGAACGGGTCGTCCGCATTGTGAGAGGTACTGGGCATGTCCTGAAGGAGGAGCAGGCCCATCTTGTCGCAGAGCGCGTAATAGCGCAGGGGCTCAACCTTGATGTGCTTGCGCATCGCGTTGAATCCGCATTTCTTGAGCGTCTGGATGTCGAACGCCATCGCCTCCTCCGAGGGCGGTGTGAGGAGGCCGTCCGGCCACCAGCCCTGGTCAAGCGTGCCCATCACGTAGTACGGCTTGTTGTTGAGGAAGAAACGAAGCACGCCCTTGGAATCCTTGCGCTTCTCGAACTTGCGCATGCCGAAGTAACCCCTGATCTCGTCCTTGCCGAACTTAGCGGAGAAGTCGTAGAGTTCGGGCGATTCAGGCGACCACAGCTTGAAGTTCGCCGGCATCTTGACAGTGCAGGGCTCGCCGGGAAGGAAGGACTCGCTGGCAACGCACTTTCCGTCTTTGAGAATCGTGACCTTGCCCTTGTCCGGCCCCCAGAAACCAGCGTCGGCGTACTTGAGGCCGCAGACCTTGAACGTGAGCGTGACCGTGCCGGCGTCGATGTCGGGCACGACGTCGTAGTCGGCGATGTGTTTCTCGGGCACGGTCTCCATCCACACGGTCTGCCAAATGCCGCTCATGCGCGTGTAGAAGCAGGCGTACGTCTTGAAGGACTGCTTGCCGCGGCTGTTGATGTGCGCCTCGGTCGGGTCCCACACGAGCACGGTGAGCGTGTTCTCGCCCTTCTTCGCGTAGGGCGTGAGATCGACCGTGAACGGGAGCTGTCCGCCCTCGTGCGGCGTGCAGCCTACCTCGTCGTGGTCGAGGTACACGATTGCGCGGAAATCGACCGCGCCGAAGTGGAGCAGTATCTTCTCGCCCGGCTTCGGGTCAAGGTTGATCTTGCGCGTGTACCAGAGGTACTGGTGCGGTTCAAGCAGCTTGCCGTTGCATCCGGAAAGCGGGGCTTCAAGCGCATACGGCACGAGGATCTTGCCGTCCCACTTCTCGGGGCGTGCGTCCGTCTTGCCGATGTCGGTGATGGCGTAATCCCACTGCCCGTTCAGGTTGGTCCAGTTAGCGCGAACCATCTGCGGACGCGGATAGTCGCGCCATGCGTTCTCCGGCGTCACCTTCTCGCCCCATGGTGTGAGCATCGTCTCCGCCTGCAGCGCCATTGCGGCAAGCGCCCCTGTCATCATCATTGCTTTTTTCATTTGTTTTCCTTTTTAGGCTTTATACGACTAAACTTTTGGTGCAATTACCGCGACTGCCGCTGACGGATCATTTCGTAGAGGCAAACGGCGGCGGCGACGCCGGCGTTCAACGATTCGATGCGTCCGAGCATGGGAATGACGGCTATGAAGTCGCACGTCTCGCGCACAAGACGGGATATGCCCGATCCCTCCGCGCCGACGACAAGCCCGGAACGTCCCCTGAAGTCGATTTCCGTGTACGGCTTCGCGTCGTCACCCCAGTCGAGGCCCGTCATCCACATTCCGGCCTTCTTGAGTGCCTCCATCGCGCGCACGAGGTTTACGACGTGGGCAACCTTAAGGTACTCGCTCGCGCCGGCGGATGCGCGTACAGCGGCGGGGGTGACGCCCGCGCCGCGATTTTCGGGGATGATCACGCCTGTCACTCCTGCAGCGCACGCGCTGCGCAACACGGAGCCGACGTTCTGCGGATCTTCAAGGTGGTCGAGGACCACGACCGTCGCGTTTTCGTCCGCCTCCACGTCGCGCAGAATCTCGTCAAAGCCCACGTAGGGGTAGCCGGTAGTCTTGACGGCTACGCCCTGGTGGTGTCCGCCATGCGTGAGCTGGTCGAGGCGGCGGCGCTCTTCAGTGCGCACAACGAGCCCCATCTGACGTGCGGTCTGGCGAATCCACGCGATTTCATCCGCTTCGCCCTTCTCGGCCGGCGGCAGGATCACCTCGCTCAACGTGCGGCGTTCGGACTGGAACACCTCCACGACGGGGTTGCGTCCGTAGATCCATTCGCCGCCCGTGCAGAGTTCGCGCGGACCCCGGTGCTGGTCGTTCCTGCTCACTTGTAGAAGTTCCCCATTGCGCGGAACTTCGCGTAGCGGGCATCGACGAGCTTCTCTGCGGGAATCTTCGCGAGCTCCTTCAGCGCGGCGAGCACGGCCTTCTTGACGGCAAGCGCGGCGGCCTTGTGGTTCTTCTGCGCACCGCCTGCGGGTTCGGGAACGATCTCGTCTATTGCGCCGAGGCGCAATAGATCCTTTGCAGTGATCTTGAGCGCGGCTGCGGCGTCGGGCGCCTTCGCGCCGTCGCGCCAGAGGATGCCAGCGCACCCTTCCGGGGAAATCACGCTGTAAACCGCGTTCTCGAGCATGAGGATGCGGTCGCCCACGGCGATTGCGAGCGCACCGCCGGAGCCGCCCTCGCCCGTCACGACCACAACGATCGGCGTCTTGAGGAGGGAGAAGAACTCAAGCGACTTCGCGATTGCCTCAGCCTGTCCGCGAGCCTCCGCCGTGTCGCCAGGATAGGCACCGGGGGTGTCCACGAACGTCACGATCGGCAGGTGGAACTTCTCTGCGAGCTTCGCGAGGCGCATAGCCTTGCGGTAGCCGTCCGGCTGCGCCATGCCGAAGTTCGCCTCAACGTTCTCCTCCACGGTCGCGCCCTTGTGGTGGCCGAGGAGCAGCGTCTTCACGCCGTCAATCGTGGCGAACCCGGCGATGAGGCCGCGGTCGTCGTTCACGAGACGGTCGCCGTGCAGTTCCTCGAAGTCGCTGCATACGTACTTGATGAAATCGGTCAGGTGCGGACGCTTTGCGTCGCGCGCGAGCTTCACGATATCCATCGCCGTCTTCTTCGTTTTCTTTTCTGCCATTTTGCTTCTCCTTGTTTTAAGTTTTCGTTCCGCAGCCGACGAGGACGGCGAGGGCCGTGATGTCGTCCGACTGCTCGGCCCCGGTCTCGAATCTGCCAAGTTCCTCTGCAAGGCTGCCAACCAGATCTGCCGGACTTTCCTTCGCATGCAAGGACGCGAACGCCAGCAGCCGTTTCTCGCCGTACAGCACGTGGTCCTCCCGTTCGGCTTCCGTGACGCCGTCCGTATAAACGAGAAGCCGCGTGCCAGGCGCAAACTCCGCAGTCTCCCGTGCGTAGTGATACCCGTCCAATACGCCCGTAGCGACGTTACGCTTCGTCGCCAAAAACTCGGAAGTGCCGCCCGGCCTGACGACGACAATCGGCGGGTGCCCAGCGTTGCAATACTCCAGCTTGCCGGTGGCGAGCTCCAGCCGGCCGACGAACATAGTCACGAACATACATGTGTCGTTGTCCTTGCACAGCAGCGCATTGATGCGCCTGACGGCCTCGTCGGGCGGCAGCCCCATGTCCGCCGACAGGCGAAAACCCGCACTGGCAAGGAACGCGAAGAGCGCTGCTGGGATGCCCTTTCCTGAAGCGTCGCCGATCGCAAAATGGAGGAACCCGTCCTTCTCCTTGAAGTCGTAGAAATCGCCTCCCACCTCCCGCGCCGGACGCAGGACCGCACCGAGACAAGGCGGAACACGGCGGTTTAGTACGCTCGACTGGATCGTGCGGGCGATGCTCAGCTCGTTGCTGAGGCGCTCGTTGGCCGCAGTCACGCGCTGGAGGCGCGTGGAGAACGACCAGGAGACGAAGAAGATGAGCCCGAGGCCCACGACCGAGAACAGGATAATCCGGCTGACAAGGGTACGCGCCCCCTGCAGGATGTTGGCCAACGGACAGATAAGATCCATCGTCCACCCGTTGTTGGCCCGCCCGTGTATCTTCACCGTGTCGGTCAACGCAGCGGCGTCATCCGGCGCAGCGACAAGAGGATTTCCCTTCTGCGAGAGCAGGACGGCGTATGAATCGGCGTACGGCTTGATCGCGGCCACTTGGTGCGTCAGGTCATCAAGCGCGACGTCGGCGGTCAGTACGGCGTAAACTTTTCCGTCCTTGCCGGCAAGCGGCAGGGAGTAGGTGCACATCATCACCTCCGCCCCGCCCTTGTCGAAGTAGGGCTCGCACCAGGACGGAGACTTCGCCTCCTTCGCGATGCGGTACCAGTCCATACCGTGGTACTTGAAGTCCTCGCCTCCCTGCTGGATGCGCTTGATGCTTCCGTTCTGGTCCCTGTACGAGAAGGCCGAGTAGTAGTAGCCCTTCGAGGGGAAGTAATTCGGCTCGAACGCAATCGTGCTGCCCACGACGAAGGGGTTGTTCTGGACAAGCTCGCCCGTGATCTTGAACATGTAGTCGGGGTTGCTGAGGTGTTCCGCGACGATCCACGAAGAGTTCTTAACCGCGCTCTCGACGGACGCCATGAGGCCGTCGATGCGCCCGACCGTCGCCTTCACCACGTTCTCCACCGTGGTGCGCGCCTCGTTCTCCATCATCCGCGACGTGCTGAACGCGACAAAGGCCGCGATAGCGACGAAGAGCGCCGCCGTGACGACGACGACCGGGATGTTGGCTCGCTTGGCAGATTGCATCGGCAGGGGGAATTAAGCGGCGAAACCGAAATAACCGAGCATCTTCACGATGAAGGGTTTGAGGTCCTTGCGCTCCACGATCTTGTCGATGAACCCGTGCGCGAGCAGGTACTCGGCACTCTGGAAGTCCGGCGGGAGCTTCTGGTGGATCGTGTTCTCGATCACGCGGCGTCCGGCGAACCCGATGAGGGCCTTCGGCTCGGTAATGTTGATGTCGCCCAGCATCGCGTAGGAGGCTGAGACGCCTCCCGTGGTTGGGTCGGTCAGCACGCTGATGTAGGGAAGCCCCGCCTCCTTGAGCCTGCCGATCGCGGCGGAGGTCTTCGCCATCTGCATTAGCGAGAGGATTCCCTCGTGCATGCGCGCGCCGCCGGAGGCGCTGCAAAGGACGAGCGGACGCCGTTCGGCGATCGCCTGTTCGCATGCGCGGGCGATGCGTTCGCCCGTGCCGGTGCCGAGGCTACCGCCCATGAACGCGAAGTCCATCACGCCGAGCATCACGGGGATGCCGTCCATTTTGGCCGTACCTACCACAACGCTTTCCTTCTCGCCGCTCTTGGCGATCGTCGCGTCGATCTTCGTCTTGTACGCGCCGGTGGCGTCGTGGAAGTCAAGGTGGTCGGAATAACTCACCTCGCGGAACACCTCTGTGAACGAGCCCTCGTCCGCCAGCTGCGCGATACGCTCGCGCGCTCCGAGACGCCCGTGGTAGTTGCACACGGGGCAGATGGCGTTGTTCGCTTTCCACTCGCTCTTCGCAACGTAGCTCTTGCAACGCGGACACACCTGCCACAGCGCTTTCGTTGGCGGTATCTTCGCCGCTGTTTCTGATTTCTTGAACCAGGCCATTTCTTCTTCCTTTCTGTAAAAACTCTAACCTTCCGTCGGCATTCCCCATTCGTCGAGGCGCGACTTTATCCAATCGAACGACGCCTGCTGCATCTCCTTCGACTTGCCCGTAAGGACGGGCCCGCAGGAAAGGCGGATTGTTTTCGACGGGTCAACCGTACCGAAGTCCTTGAACCATCCCTTCGCGCCGGGGCGCGTCGGCTCGAGGTCCGTCTTCACCGCGATCGGCACCACAGGCACTCCGGCCTTTTCCGCGAGCTTGGTGCCGATGGAACTCCAGCCCTTGCGAGCGAACACAGGCTGGCGCGTGCCCTGCGCGTAGATGTGTATGGAAATGCCCTTCGCGATGCGCTCGCAGCCGACGTTGAAAATGGTCATCAGGTCTTCACGGGGCGAAGTGCGCCCGATGGGGATGAGGCCCATGTGCGCGGCGGCGCGCGTGAGGAACGGCAAGTGCGAGAGCGACTGCTTCACCACCGTACCGATGGGACCGTACGTGAGCAGCACGAACGGCAGCATCACCGTCTCGAGCGTGCTCATGTGGTTCGCAAGGTAAACAACGGGGCCGTCGTAGTTCTTGCGATTGTCCCAGCCGTCCATGATCACATCCGTGCCGTACTTCTCGGCCTTTTGGAGTGAGGCGAAACAATAGCGTGCCCACTTGTTCGGTTCCAGCCGCCTGAGTGCCTCGCTTATTGCGCATTTTGGAAATACGCTGAACACGCTCCATGTGAAGCCCAGCGTCGTCAACCAGCCTTTTTTGCGGGGGACGGGTGCCTTGCGGTCAGGAGCGGTGCGGTATCCGCCCGTCCGCAGCAGCTCCTCGCGGAACATCTCCAATGTAGTCTGTGTCATTTCCAGTCCAGTTCCGAAAAACGTCAATTGTCCTACGGCTGCTCGGCTTCGTTGGTTGCCGCACGGCGGGCCTCCTCAGCCGCCTGTCTTTCCTCGCGCGCACGGCGGAGTTCTTCCTGAATCTGCGCCAGTTGCGCACGCTGTGCCTTGCGCTCCTCGGCCTCCAGTTCGCGCTCCTTCTGGGCCTGTTCGGCAACCTGACGCCGCTGCGCGGCCTCGGCTTCCATTTCTAGCCGACGCTTTTCCTGCCTGGCGCGGGCAAGCTGGAGACCGGTGAGCTTCTGCCCGTCAGAGGCGGCACCGTCATCGACACTTCCCGGCTGACCCATTCGCCCTGCATGACGCATGGGCATGCGCACTCCAGGCCTGCCGGATAACGCCGGCTTCCCATTGGGCGACGCCCCGGCACTCTTGCCGCCCTCCTGCGGACTGTTCCCGCCGAGTTTGAGAGTGGCCTCTACGCCGTTCTTTGAAAGCTTGACCGTCTTTTTCTCTGGATTCGTATCCGCCTCAATGACGGTCCACTCTCCGCGCTTCTCGCCAACTTCCATGAAATAGTTGCGGGGCGGCTGCACAGATGAATCGGTGAAGCCGACGGTGACTACCCCGGCAGGCGTAACGTTCAAGGCAGACACCCTCACGGACGAAAGTATCTGCTGCTCCATCTCGCTCACCTCGACGGCATTCTCTCCTTCTGCGCCGCCACCACCCCCAGAAGCCGAAGTTCCGCCCGGAGAGTCAGGATCAAATCCTTCCGGCGGACGCCCGAACGGCATCCGGTCGAGAATCGTTTTGTAACGATTGAACCCGGAATCAAGACCGCTACCAGCATCCGCAGCGGCGTCACCGTCAGAGTCTGACTCCGCCGTCTCCGGCGTAGTCTTATCGTCGTCTGCAACGTCATTGGCCACGAGGGCGAACGGCAGCAGCAGGCAAAATGCCATGTATGCGAAAAATCTCATGTCACTATTGTATCATATTTTTCCGAAAAAGGAGACACGAACAAGCCGGAAGGTAAAAAAATCTTTCCTGGCACGAAAGCCCCGCTTCCTCCGCCATGCGGGTGAATTCGTCCGCCAAGCACGTCCCTTCCACCGACGCGCGCAAGTATCCATAATCCCCTCGCGCTCCCCCGGCGAACAGGGACGCAACGCATTTCACCCACAGTGAAGTCAGCGCTCCAAGGCAACGCGAACGCGGACGAAACAACTCCAGAACGAGCAAATATCCGCCGGGCACAAGCACACGCGCCACCTCACGCAACGCCGCAGCGCGATCTGGGAAGTTGCGGAACCCGAACGCACACAGCGCCGCATCAACGGAAACATCCCCGCAGCCGAGTGCGCACACATCGCCCTCTTCAAGTTCAATGCGTCCATCCAATCCGGCATCGGAAACCTTGTGCCTGCCAATCTCCAGCATCGCAGGCGTGAGATCCACGCCCTTCACGCAGGCGTCCGGGAAGAGCCGTGCTGCGGCTATGGCGAAATCGGCTGTGCCTGTTGCAAGGTCGAGGATGCGGCGCGGGGCAGACGCCACATGTGCAAGGCGCGCGAGCGCTCGCCGCCGCCAGAGCACGTCGAGTCCGAGTGTCATAGCGCGGTTCAACCGATCATAGCCGCCGGATACGCGCGTGAACAGTCCGCGCATCTCCGGCGCGGACGCCTGGATGTCAGCGGGCGATGGCATGAAGGCTCATGTACCAGTTGATTATGCGCGGTCCCCAGAACATCCACGAGACCGTGCCCAGCGCGAGAAACGGCCCGAACGGAACCGCCGTGAATCCGCCAAGCTTCGCCTTGCCGCGCATTATGAGAATGCCGCCCACTAGCGCACCGACGAACGACGAGACCACGATAGTGTACAAGACGGCAACGGGGCCGAAGAACGCGCCAATCGCGCCAAGCAGCTTCACGTCGCCAAAGCCCATCGCATCTTTCTTGAACACCTTCGTTGCAACCCAGCCAAGTCCCCACAGGAAGAAGAACCCTCCGGCCATGCCGCCGAGCGACCACCACAGCGCTGAAAGTCCTTCCGTCTCACCTTGCAGTTCCGGCACGAGGAAACTGAGCGGCACTCCCAGCACCATGCCACCAATCGTCACGCGGTCGGGGAGGTAGAAATGGTCGAGGTCGATGAAGGAACCGAGAATCAACCCTGCAAAAACAAGCCAGAACACCAGCACCGTCCACAAACACGCGAGCGGCACTAGCCCGAGCGCCGGCGCAATGCCGAGGAAGAATCCCGACGCCCACTGGAAGTAGGCGAGCAGGAAAAGGACGCCGCCAAGCATCTCCACGATCATGTACCGTGCGGAAATCGGTTCATGGCAATTCGCGCAACGTCCGCGCAGCGCAAGCCAGCTGACGATCGGGATGTTCTGGTACCAGCGGATTCGTGCGTTGCACTTCGGGCAATGCGACGGCGGCCACGCAACGGATTCCTCGCGTGGCAGACGCAAGATGCATACATTCAAGAAACTCGCGATGCAGCAGCCGAGGCCGAACGCGAAACACGCAAACACGGTAAAGTAGTATGTGTCCATGCGGATATTATATCACATCCGACGGCGGAACGGCGTCAGTGTAGGAATCAAGATGGGCTTCACCCGCATAAACCGGGACGCCGCCGACGTCAAGCGTGCCATCTGGCTTGATACCGCCGCACACGCCTTCCACCGGATCGCTATCGCCATCCACCGCAAACACGCGCACGTACTTCCCCCTCAGCGCGTCAACAGGCGCGAATGCCGGAGCGAGGGAAGCGAAACCGTCACGACGCCAATCTGAAACAAGACCGTCAAGCTCGCGCAACACACAGTCCAACACCTCCGAAACGGCATAGCTCCTACCTGTTTCGCGAGCAAGGCTCGTTGCGCGAGCGTCAATTTCCGGAGGGAACTCCGTCTGGTTGACGTTCACGCCCACGCCGGCGATCACGGCATCTCCCGTGCGCTCGCAGAGTATGCCCGCGATTTTGCGTCCGTGCGCAAGTATGTCGTTGGGCCACTTAACGGTGAATGGCGACGCAGCAAGCGGCGCAAGTGCGCGGAGTACGGCCAACCCGACAACGAGTGGCAGCGTGGCGACGGCGTCAGGCGCGAGGCCGACTACGTCCAACACCGCCGAGAACATCAGGTTCTCGCCGGGCGCGGAGTGCCACGCATGGTCAAGGCGTCCACGCCCCGCCGTCTGTTCATCAACCGTGAAAACGTCACCGGGACGCCCTGCTCGGGCGTCTAGGTTAGTCGATGCGGTCACTGCCTTGTGGTGTATGCGCCACGTCATTGCAGGAAGGGATTGGTAGCGACTTCATTGGCTATCGTCGTGATCATGCCGTGCCCCGGCACAACAGTCAGTTCAGGGTCGAGCGCGGCAAGGCGGCGCAGTGACGCATTGAGCTGACGACGGTCGCCACCGGGGAAGTCGGTGCGTCCGCACGATCCCGCGAAAAGCGTGTCGCCGGTGATGAGGAGTTTGTCGTCCGCGAAAAGAAGGCACACGCCTCCGGGGGTGTGTCCGGGCGTAGCAATGACCTTCGCCGTGATGCCGCCCGCCGAAATCGTTGTACCATCAACGAGGTCGGCCACGAGAGTAGCGGGCTTTTTAACTACCTCGTAGTCCGGCGGCCAGGCGTTCTGCGGGTGGCCAATCATCGGCACGTCGCCGGGGCCGATATGCACGGGGAGATCGGGATAGCGCTCAAGCAAACCATCCACCGCGCCGATGTGGTCGAAGTGTCCGTGGGTGAATGCAATCAGCGCGGGGGTTAGACCTTCATCTGCAAGCAAACTGCATATCTTATCAGGCGAAGCGCCGGGATCGACGATCCATGCGGCACCTGGATCGTCCCAAAGTATTACGCAGTTCGCGCCGATGGCGCCGAGGGGTCTGATTTTCCTTTTCATCTCAATCCTCCGCCTTGCAGTACCGTAGTAGTTCGTCGAAACGGTTGATCTTCATCGTGCAGCGGCTATCGCGCAGATGCCCGAATCCAAACGTGCAGAACGCCGTCTTTACGCCGGCGTTCCTGCCGCATTCCATGTCCGTCCAGTTGTCGCCAACCATCCAGTCGTGCGAGGATACGCGGTGCCCGCGCAGACGCGACGCCGCCTCGCGGAGCGGCAACGCGGACGGCTTCATCTCCGAACAGTCGCCACCACCTACAATCCCCGCGCCGAAGTAGCGCTTTATCCCAAAGTGGTCGAGTATCTGGCGCGTGAAGTCTCCGGGCTTGTTCGTGACGATGCCCATCAACCAGCCACGGTCGTGCAGTTCGGCAAGAGTGGAGCGCACGCCGGGATAGAGCGTGGTGGAGTCCAAGAGGTGCGCGGAGTAGTTGCGCAAATGCATCGGCCAGAGTTCGTCGAAGCGACCAGCCGCTTCCGGGATCGCGTGTTCAAGGAGGTAGCGCGCGCCGTTGCCGACGCAGTTCACGACGTCCTCAAGCGGAAGTTCGGCATAGCCAAGTTCGCGGCGCGTGGCGTTTACCGCCGCTGCCAAATCGGCACGCGAGTCAATCAGCGTACCATCCATGTCAAAGAATATCGCGTTCATCTCTTACCGTTTCTAGCGGGTGGGCTTGGGAATGTTGCAGGAATTGAAAATCGCAATCAAGGTACCTCGCGCTATCGGTCCGCTGCCGTGATGCGGAACAGCCACGGAATGCCCCGTTTCCGGATGACGCCATATCGCGTGACTCCCGCGCATCCGCACAAACACATATCCAGCACCGCGAAGATAGCGCTCCGTATCTGCCGCGTTCAATGGTTTCATGCGAACGCCGCCAGTCGCACGTTCGGCTTCGCGCCAAGCTTCTGCATGGCAAATTCAAGATAGGATTCAAGACATCCCATTGCCGCCTCGAGCACATTGGCACGACATTCCTCTCGCGTTTTCCCTTGCGATGCGCATCCCGGCATGGCGGGAACTTCGCCCCAAAAACCTTTTTCCGGCGCTTTGCACTTGTGAATGACTATTCGCCATCCTTTGTCGTTTATCAAATCAGCCATTGCCTTTGAATCCTTTCGCGGGGGTATTGTAACATAGCCACATGGTGGAAGCAAGTATTTATTGCGGCAACCACATTGGCGGAGGGAGGGGGATTCGAACCCCCGATACGGAGATTAGTCCGTATGGCGATTTAGCAAACCGCTGCCTTCAGCCACTCGGCCATCCCTCCAATGGGAAAAACGGATATATGATACGGCATTTTGACGCGAAAAGCAAGCCCAAACTGCAAAAATCCGCAAATCCACTTTATACATGGTCACGGCCGATGTATTCGCAAGGGGCCTTTGAGGCGCAAAGACCGCAGATGAAACGTATGCCGTACCAGACGTGCGTAAGGAAAACGCCAAGCGCAGTCAGGAACCACATCAGCGGGCGAATGGAGAATGTCGTAAGGAGCATCAGCAGCAAATAAGCCCCGAGCGGCACCACGAGAAACGCCATCTGCAGCATAGCCATCCACGACCCCGGCACCGTGGAGATGCAGGATACCGGCAGCCACGCGATGAGGTACGCGACGAATGCGCTGGGAACAAAGTAGCTCGCATGAAGCGAATTGGATGGATAACGTTTGCAGAAGTAGCCGCGGTGAAATGCGTAGCGCCCCAGCTGGCGGAGGTGCGGCGCGAATAGCGCACGGCGGTGATGGTACACCACGATCCACGGATCGTACACGATGCGCTTGCCGGAATCAATCACGTCCTTGCAAAGGAGCGTATCCTCGCCCGGCCAGAAATCCGTGCGGTAGCCGCCAAAGGAATCAAGCAGAGACTTCCTGACGAAAAGGTTGCAGCTTGGATAGTCGTCCACGTCACGCCGCACGCCGCCGGCCTTGTAGCGGTAGCGGTAGTTTCCGGAAACGAGGAGGTTTTCATAGACGCGTCCGCCGGCCTGCGAGAGAAAACCATCACCCGGCGGCGTCACGCCAGGGCCGCCCACCGCGCCAATCGTCGGTTCGCTGAAATACTTCACCGCGTTTTCCAGCCAACGCGCGTCGGGATACGCGTCGTCGTCAATAAACGCCACCACGTCGCCATTCGCGGCAGCGATGCCGGCGTTGCGCTTCTCCGCCGGACGCACCTTGCCGGTCGGAATGACGGAGAGTTGAAAGTTATAAGTTGGGAGTTGGGAGTTGGGAGTTGGGAGTTGGGAGTTGGATGGTAGCGGCTGGTCAGGAAGAACGATCACTTCGAAATCGCGGTAGGTCTGTTCGGAGAGACCCTTGAGGCATTCATCGAGCATCCATGACCCGGCGGGACACGCGATGACCACGCTCACGAAGGGATTCTTTGCCAGAGGCGGCGGCACTTCCACCTTGGCGTAGTAGTGCAGAATCCGCAAACGGTAGAACACGGCGAGGGTATCGGTCATCATCTCGCGCACGGTACGCGGCTTCAACGCGCCGAACTTCTGCCCGAAGCGAATCTCCACGGGTGCTTCGCTCACCTTCGCGCCACGCTCGTATGCGATGGAAAGCAGTTCAAGGTCAAACGCATACGTCTTCACGAGCATGCGTTCGAGTGCTTCACCGAGCACCCTACGGCGGAAGAGCTTCATCCCCGTCTGCGTGTCGGTAACCGGCAGTCCCACCACGAGACGCACAAGGCCGAAGTAAATTGCGCTCGCAAGACGCCGGTGCCACGGATACTGCACGGAAGATTCCGGGTGGCGTTTCGACCCAACCACGATGTCCGAACCGTTCTTCGCCATCGAGTCAAAGAACTTGGGCAGCATCTTCGGGGCGATGTCAAGGTCGCCGTCAAGCAGCAGCACGTAGCCGCCGGAAGATGCACCAAAGCCGGCCTTGAGTGCGCTGCCCTTGCCGGCGTTCTTTGCGATCAGCACGGGACGACACGACGCCTGCTCACCGTGACGCAACGCAAACGCATCCGCGTAAGTTCGGATTTCCGCCGCACTTGCGTCCGCGCTTCCGTCGTCCACAGGCACGAGTTCATAACGGAAGCAGCCGTCGTCAAAGCAGGAGGCAACGGATTCAAGGTTGTCGGCAACGGCTCCGCCAAGGTTGTGGACGGGCAATATGACGCTCAGAATCTCCCCATCGAGGATTTTCCGGGCGTTCGTCCAGTCAAACGTCATTGCACCGCCTCTACGCGCTGGAGAAGATTCGTCGCGGTGTCGAACGCCTCGCCGCCGCCGACTACGCATATCGAGCCTTCCGCCGTCAGCCCGTCAAGGACGTCCGCGAACTTCGCAAGGTCGTCCTTGGTCGTGCGCAGCATTTCGGCGCGAAGACGCTGGACATCCTCCGGGCAACGTCCTTGCAGGAAACGGACGGCTGCGGTTGTGACCTCCGCGCTCGGCGTTTCGTAAGGCTCAGTGGCGGCCACGGCGCTCACGATGTACCTGTCGAGCGACGCATCGCCCTTCGCAAACGCGCGCAGCGCATCGCCGGATTTGTCGTAGCATCCAAGAGTGCGTCCGGGCTTGGGATCGTTCCACGAAAGGTATCCGCCGTCGCCGTCCGGACGGACCGAGAAGTTGGAGCCGTACGCACCGCCGCGTACGCGGATTTCGTTCCAGAGGTAGTCGAGCGTGAGGACGCGCGCGGCGACGACCGCGCTTCCGACGTAGGGACCGGGACGCGACGCCTTTGCGGCGAATGCAACCTTGCCCGGCGTGCGGAATCCCTCCGCTACCTTAGGCGACACTCCGTACGGCGCGTAACGCCAGACCGCAGAAGATTCAGGGAACGCCTTCAACAGACCGCGAGTCCATTCGACGGGTGTGTTGTCGGCCATGCAGCAGAGCGCAACGCGCGACGAGATGAAGATGCGGCGGCGGAGCGCGTCAAGGCGCTTGCATATCTCCGCGCCGTCCTTCGCGTAGGAGTTGTCCATCGCCTGCAGATGGCGTATCTGCGCAATGCCATCAAGTATGTCGGCGCGCAAGCCACGTTCGGAAAGCGCGGCGGCTGCGCGGCGGAACGCATAGTGGCGCGCGCCAAGCCCCATTGTGCCGCGTTCCTTCGAGCGACGCATCTGGCGGAGGATGTCGCCGATCGCCTTCACATCGTCAAACTTCGTCTTGAGCAGAATCTCCGGCACTAGGCGTATGATCTCGTCGCGCTTTTCCTCAAGGGCGCATGCGGAAACGCACACGTATGCGGCGGCTTCGCCATTGGGCTTTCCGAATGCGGCGGTGGAAACCGAGAACCGTCCAAGACGAGAATCAACCTCGCTGTGAAGTTCAAGCGCGGAACGTTCCTCCGTTGCGAGTTCGCCGAAGAGGTTGGACAGGAGGCTTACGTCCGCAAGCTCCTCGCGGGAGAGCCCGTGCAGCTGGAAGTAGAGGTCCACGTAGGCGATGCCGTTCGCGCCGGTGCGGACGCGCAGCACTGGCACGTCACCTCCATCCTGGACGTGCGTGATTTCCTGCTTGCGCTCGGGTCCGCGCAACGGCACGTCCGCGACGGCGAGTCGCGGAAGTTTCGCAACGTCCTCCGGCGCGTCGGGCTTCTGCTGGTGCTCCACAAGCTTGCGCTTCGTCGCGACCACGTCGTCAAGCTCGGCCTTTGACCAGCCGGCCTTGACCGCCGCAAGTTCCTTCTTCTCGGCGGCGGCGCGTTCTTCCGCAAGCGTCGCGGACGGCGTCATCGTGAGCTGCACGTGGTGGGGGTTGTCGAGCAGCGTTTCGCGCAGGAACTTCTCGAACCAGCCGGTTTCAAGCTTCGCGCGCAGCGATGCGTATAGGTCGGCGTGGCGCAGCGCCTCGCATGGATCGCCGCAGTACGCCCACGCGGAGACCGCATCCCAGAAGAACGCAAGCCCGCGCGGCGTATCGCCGGTGTCCTTCTCGCGCTCCATGAACTCGTGGCGGTCGAGGACTGCTGCGATGCGCTTGTGGTCAAGTCCCTTATCGGCGAGCCCGGCAAGCGTCTCGCGCATCACGCGGCGCACTTCGTCCGCCTTGCCGTCCTTGACGTTCTTCGCGTAGAACGTCGCGGCGAGCTGTTCGTCGCCACCAGGCCACAAGCCAACGTCCTCGCACAGCCCGAGCGAGAGAAGCGCCTTTGTGAGCGGTGCTTCGTTCGACCCGGCGATGGCATCGGAAAGGACGTCAAAAGCAAGCCCCTTCTCGCGATCCGTCCACGGCGCGAAAACCCACGCATCCGCCACGAGAATCTTGTTCGTGCAATCCTCGCCGGGCGCGAGTTCGTAGGCAATCGTCTTTGAGGCGGATACGGGCTTCTGGAACGGCACCTTCGTACAGCACTCCTGGCGCTGGTACGGCGCGAGGAAGGAGTCGAGCTTCGCGAGGATGGCCGGAAGATCCACCGTGCCGTCGAGGAAAATGCGGGCGTTGGACGGATGGTAGTGGCGGAAGTAGAACTCCTTGTATTTCTCGAACGTCAATTCGGGGATGTGCGCCGGATCGCCGCCGGAGACGAAACGGTATGTATTGTCGGGGAAGAGCATCCGCCGCAGCTCGTGCCGGAGCAGCGTCTCGGGATTCGCGAACGCGCCCTTCATCTCGCTGTACACTACGCCGTTGCGCGAAAGTTCGGCATCTGCGCTTTCGAGGTCCCAGTGCCAACCCTCCTGGCGAAACGGAAGCGGAGTCTTCACGCTGAGCGGGTGGAGAACGGCGTCCATGTAAACGTCGATGAGATTGAGGAGGTCCTTACGGTTGCGCGAGCAGACCGGATACGCCGTGTGGTCTGATGCGGTCCAGGCGTTGAGGAACGTTGCGAAGGAGCTTTTCAGCAGATCGACGAACGGCTCCTTGACGGGATACTTCTCCGAACCGCAGAGAACGGAATGTTCGAGGATGTGCGCAACGCCGGTGTCGTCGTCGGGAATCGTGCGGAACGCGATGGCGAACGTCATGTTGTCGTCGGCGCGGTCAAGCCAGGCCAGTTCCGCGCCGTTCTTCTTGTACGTCATCCGCACCATCGTGCCATTCACCTCAGGCAGCGGCGTGACAGACGTCACCTCGAATCCGTGCAGGACATCCCCCGGCTGGTACGCACAAGCCGCGCCCGCGATAAGCGCACAGCCCGCCATCATCTGTTTCGTGTTCACAGTCTCGATCTCATCTTTCATTTGTGACAGTTGCCAAACCCATCTTCATGCGCCATCCACGAGCCAAACCGCACGGTTTGCCGTAACCCGCGAAAACTACCTTGCACACCTGAAAGGTCCAACGCGATTATTATATCACATTTCAGAACGCCGGTAACGGATAAACCACGCCCAACTGGGACCTCTGCCATCTTGCCGACGGCAGGATCCGCTCGCCGAGTGCGACCACAAGGTGGGGCGAACCCTCCGGGCGAGCCGTACCCCCTACGGTAACTCCACCACCACCTTGAAGAACCGCATCGACGCCTTCTCCACCGCCGACACCCCTTCAACGCCATTTGAACGGGGAGATAAAGTTTTCAAAACTTTTATACCACATGGCGTTATTCCATTTGGTATAATATACGGCGAAGGAGAAAAAAAAAGATGAATCCGTTCAAATATGGTTGCGTCGTTGCCGGAGAGAACTACTGCCGCCGCCCCGAACTTCAGCGGCAACTGGCTGAACTCGTCAAAAGCGGGCAAAACGTCGTGGTACAGGGACCGAGGAGGATGGGCAAGACTTCCCTTGTGGTGGAAACGACGAAGTCGCTTCGCGGCGTCACGCTTCTCTACGTGGATCTTTTCAGCGTAAGAAGCGTCGGGGAGTTCTGCCGCAAGGTCGTGTCCGCCACGGCAAAATGCGGCAAACGCTCGTTCCTGGAGCGGACTGCCGAGCTCGTCAAAGGGCTCCGGCCCGTTTTTTCCGTGGATCGGGACACGGGTGCGCCAACAATCTCCGTCGACGTCAAGGCCGCACGCAACGTGGAATCGGTAGAAGAGGTCATGGACATGATTGCCAGCCATTCTGCGGCAAAACGGCTTTGCGTCGTGTTCGACGAGTTCCAAGACGTTCTGGACATCCCGGAATCCGACGCCGTCCTTGCCGCGCTTCGCTCAAAGATACAGTTTCTTCCAGATACGCCCTTCATTTTCCTCGGCAGCGTCAGAAACAGGATGCGGGACATATTCGATTCACCACGAAGTCCCTTCTTCAAGAGTGCCATATCCTTTGGCGTGGAGCGCATAGACGAGAACGCGATGACAAACTTCCTGATCGGACGCTTCAAGGCGGGTAACCGCCGCATAGACCGCGAGACCGTGGGCGGGATAATGAAAGCTGCGGACTTCATTCCAGGGGACATCCAGGAACTTTGCGAAACGACCTGGCTTGTCACGGATGACGGGCAGGCAATTTCCGGCGCGGACGTGTCCAAGGGGTTGGAAGCGGTCTTTGCGCGTGAATCCCGCGCTTTCATATCGACGTTCGGAAAACTCACGACCGTTCAGGCGAACGTGTTAAAGGGGATTGCCGAGCCCGACCATCCCAAGGTGTTTTCCGGCGAGTTCATGGAGACCTACGGGATACGGAATGTCGGCAGTATATCCAAGGCTCTCAAGCGTCTCGTAGCCGACGAGATAATCTACGAATTCAACGACGAATACCTTTTCGAGAACCCGTTCTTCCGCGAATGGGTACGAAGAAGGTAGCTGGGAACGCCTCCATCCTGACAACTCGCCACGCACGCGCCGATGTGGCAAGGCCGCCCCGGCCTTGCAAGGTGGGGCGAGCCCTCTGGGCGAGCCGTTTTCGGTAGGGCCCGCTCGCCGAGCGGGCCGCAAGGTGGGGCGAGCCACACGCCCCCTACTGCACCTCCACCACCACCTTGAAGAACCGCATGGTGGGGCGAGCCGTCCCCGGCGAGCCGCTACCCTCTGGCACATCCTCCCACGGCCCCTCCAACGACTCCGCCCCCTTCAACACAGCCTGTATCTCCGCTCCCGTCCAACGGTTCACCTTCGGCTCCCACTCCACCTTCGGCTTGCCATCCTCAAACTCAACGGACACGATTCGGAAGTCGTTCGTGGCCTCCGCTGGATCAAGCCCCAGCGCATAGCACTCCGCCGCCATATCTAGTCAATCATGCCTGTAATATTTTCGCAATAAACTCATTCGCCCAGACCACCGCTTCATCTACAGTATGGCAAATGTCTGAATTGTCTCTGACCGTACCAAGAGCCGCATCATACTTGGCATCCCATTCTTCTCCCTTCCTAATCACCGGCGGCCATGCCTGCTTTCGCCGATAATCAAAAAGCCTCACACACTTTGACTTTATATCCACAAAATCCAGTTGCGATTGTCTGCCAATCAACATAAGATCGATCAAGTCGTGCGCACGATCCGACCCCTCTTCAGAAAGCGCATGAAGCTTCTGGGCTATCTGATACGACAACCTCATCACACGAAGCGGTTGCGGGCGTGGAAACTGCATCTGCTCAAAAGCATCGGCGAGTTCTTCCGGAAGGAATTCCTCGTATTCGTCGGCATCTCCGATTTCATTGTGGCCGATCTCAATGCGAATCGTCTGCCATGGACGCCCCATGTACTTGAGCTTTACATCATACGGCCGCATCACATATTTGCCCGGAACGTCCTTCGGCTTCGCCGGCTCGACTTCGACGAGATCGGCCGTAAAACCATTCCATCCGGCCGCAAGTGCACGTTGAAGCCGGTCAACGTATTCGCCATGCGCCATGACGCGAGCCGTATCGACATCGCGCGTATACCGCGTCAATCTGGAACCGTAGCGGAACATCAGCGAGCTTCCGCCTTTTATGACTCCGTCTGGAAGCATCTGTCCAACGATGACATTCGCCAGTTGACGGGATAGGCGCACCGCATCGGTTCCCGCCGCTACAGTGTTGATCGCGCGAATCAGGTTCGTACATGTATTCGGACGTTTCATACACTAAACTCCTTTTTGATGCGCTCGTTGTCTGGTACGGAAAGCAGTCCCCTCCCACGCGCCTCCGTGATTGCCTGATGTAGTCGCTCAAGCATCAGGTGCCCTCTGGCCTCTATCAACACCGACGCGAGGTTCTGGCAAGGGATGCCATTGAAATCATCCTTGTCTGAGTCCCCACTTTTCTTCACCACTTCTATCCACTCTGGCAACGTGCGCCTCACGCGCTTGGTTGTCGCGACATAAGTGCGCAGCGGATTCACCAGTGCAAGGTTATGCATCGTAAGTACGCTGTCACCGCAAATCCACGCACCCTCCCCGACAAGCGCAACCGCCTCGGCGTAATGGCAATACTCACTGTACGGGTAATTCCGGAGCCGAAAAACGCCTCGCCCCACCTTTTCAAGCCGTCCACTGTGAATCCACTCATGTACGTCCTTCAAGGCGACACCCATCCTCACCGCTTGCGCAGCGGTGACGATTCCATAGTTGTCCACAGCCAACTCGGCAATTTCATCATACTTCGACATGGCAATACACTCCCCATAAAGGGTATAAAATGACACGGCGACAAGTTTATCACACACGTGTGTAACTTGCAAGCGTCTCGTTGACAATATGGTCAATATCTGATTGGAAGTGCCACCATCTTTGAAGCGCACTGATGGGGAACGCTGCCATCTTGCCGACGGCAGGGCTCGCTCGCCGAGCGCGACCGCAAGGTGGGGCGAGCCCTCCGGGCGAGCCGCGCACCCCCTACGGCAACTCCACCACCACCTTGAAGAACCGCATCACCGCCTTCTCAGCCGCCGTCGCCCCTTCAACCGCTTTCCATTCGCCATCCAGCGTCGCCGCGCCCTTCAGCACGGCCTTCAACTCCGTGCCCGTCCAGCGGTTCACCTTCGGCTCCCACCCCACCTTCGGCTCACCATCCACCATCTCAATGGACACTATGCGGAAGTCATTCGTGGCAAGCGCCGGATCAAGCCCCAGCGCATAACACTCCGCCGCCGTCCGACCGTTCGCCGCAACGGCGTCAGCCGTCAGGTTTCTCTCCGCAAGCCACGTCGCCAAGCCATCACTGGCACTCGGTGTCCACAAGACCGCATCCAGCCACGCGCAATCCTCGCCGTCGCCATCCCCTTCCTCGTCCTTCACATAGAGCCAACTCAGCGTATGTGAACCTTCACCTGTCACCTCAAACGTTTGTTCCGCCCAATTCACATTCCCCATCAAATCACCCTGCTGGACACCATCGACACAAAATGCAAGACCGTCCCACACCTGCTTCTTTACAATCTCGCCCTCCACCTTGCACGAAAACGTAACCGTGCCCGGTCCGGAAACCACGGTTTCAAGTCGGCTCGTCTGGCTGTGCGTGATTGCTCCGCTCCTAAGCGAATACCCGTCCGCGGACACGCCCTTCACACGCATCCACTCCGCAGCACCGCCCGTCGTGAACGTCTGCTCCGGCCAGTTCAGATACTCCCCGAACGTCCATGGCAACCTCGTCACCGTAGCAGAAGCGACCTCGCTGTCGAAATAATCATCTTTTACGGCAATCGCCTTGATGGTCGCGCTTCCCGTAATGGTGAACGCCCCATGGTAGGGTGCGCTCTCCGAGCGCGCCGGGTCTGGCTCCGACCCGTCCAACGTGTAATATATCGCCGCGCCATCCTCCGCCGTGATCGTCACCGTCGCGGAATCCGCCTCATACGTCTCCGGTGCCGTAATGACCGGCGCGGCAAGCGTATTCGCCGCCCATTGAGCCGTAAGAAGCAACGCGCCGCCAAGCGAATAAGGCGTTCCCTCGCCATATATCGCAGTGCCGTCGCCCCATCCGAGGAATCTATGTTTAGGCCACGCGAGCGAACCCTGCCCCGGCAAGACGACACTCTCATCCGCATACCCTGAAACAGGTTCCGGCACGCTTCCCGCCGTCGCACCGCCCGCTGCAAACACCAGCGACACGGACGGCGTAACCGCCACATTCGCCAGCCACGCGCTGTCCTCTCCGGCGGAACCGTCCTCGTCACGCTGGAACGTCCACCGCAACACATGCTCGCCCGCGCCCGTCACGTAGTTGGTCACGCTCGTCCATCCCGTCTCGTCACAGATGAAGGTCTGCTGTTCGCCGTCCACGGCGAACGACAGGTAGTCGTAGGGCCGCCCCTTCACCAGCGGCTCGCACGAGCTCTTCCAGTCGAACGACACGCGGCAGGTGTTTGTCACCACCGTCTCGACCCACGCCGAGGCCTCATCCGTCGCCACGAACTTCAACGACTTGCCGCCCGCCGCCGTCGCGTCGTCATATCCCTTCGCCGCCGCAACGCCGTTCGTCCCGACCGACCACTCGCCGCCGAACATCTCGCCCGCCGCATACACCCGCAGCCAAAGCGCATTCACCGTCATATTCGATGTCACGCAGCTGAAATCGGTATCCCATCCGATAAACTCCCAGCCGTCGTTCGCCGCCACCTCTGGCGCAACCGCCGTCGCCTGTTTGTCCACCATCTGCTCCAACGCCCCGCCACCCGTACGAGTGCCATGACCACTTAAATTGAACACTACCCGAGAATCGTTATATCGAATAGCAAGCCCATTCCACACGCCGGGAATCGAGACGCCCCATCCTTTAGAACCGCGAGACACATAGACGACTCCATTTGGGACATTATAAAATGCGAAGTCCCCAACACTTGGTCCATTACCCTCAAAAACAATGTTCGTAAGCCCACTACAGCCGTAAAACGCCTCATTCCCGATGCTCGTCACGCTGTCGGGAATCGTCACGCTCATAAGGTCGATGCAATCACGAAACGCATAGTCCCCGATGCTCGTAACGCTGCCAGGAATCGTTACGCTCGTAAGCCTGCTACACCATGCAAACGCACGCACTCTGATGCTCGTTACGCCGTTCGGGATCGTAACGCTCGTAAGTCTGCTACAACCATAGAACGCATAAGAATCGATTTCCGTCACACTATCAGGTATAGTTACGCTCGTAAGTCCGCTACAGTATTGGAACGCACCATACCCGATGTACGTAACGCTGTTGCCTATCGTAATGCTCGCCAAACCACTACAGTCGTAAAACGCTTCGCGGTGGATACTCATCACGCTATCGGGGATCGTCATGCTCGTCAAGCCGCTACAACCAGAAAACACACCCATTTCGACACACGTAACGCCGTCGGGTATCGTCACGCTCGTAAGCCCGCTGCAACCAGAGAACGCATAAGACCCGATGCTCGTCACGCTGTCAGGGATCGTCACGCTCGTAAGCCCGCTGCAACCAGAGAACGCAGAAGACCCGATGCTCGTCACGCCATTGCCGATCGTCACGCTCGTAAGATTGGTGCAATAGTAGAACGCACGCTCCCCGATGCTCATCACGCTGTTCGGTATCACCAAATCCGTGACCTTAGTACCGTTGAGGTAGAGATTGTGCGCATAGCGAAGCGGATTGGCGTAACTATCGCCGAATGAGATGCCGCACCACTTCGCAAGGTCGGTTATATGCACGCTCGTAAGACCGCTGCAATCGCAAAACGCCCACTCCCCGATGTTTGTCACACTGTCTGGTATCGTCACGCTCGTAAGTCCGCTGCAATCGCGGAACGCAGAATACCCGATGCTCGTCACGCCATCAAGAACGACCATGTTCGTTATCGATTGATAACTTGATGAAAAGACATCCGACAGACGGTGATCGCACACATACTGCGGGATCGTCACGCTCGTAAGTCCACTGCAACCGGAGAACGCAGAAGACCCGATGCTCGTCACACTGTCGGGTATCGTCACACTCGTAAGATTCGTGCAATAGGAGAACGCAGAAGGCCCGATGCTCGTCACGCTGTCCGGGATCGTCACGCTCGTAAGCCCGCTGCAACCGGAGAACGCAGAATCATTTATGCTCGTTACACCATCTGGAATTGCCACCTCTTCCGGACACGCACCTTTCATCTTATATGCAACTTTACCTAATATCACAAGGCCATCTGGCCGATTGTTAAAGAATGGTGTTCCCTGAAATGCATTGGCCCCGATGCTCGTCACGCTGTTCGGGATCGTCACGCTTTTCAGCCCGCTGCAACCGTAGAACGCAGAATAACCGATGCTCGTCACACCGTTGGGAATCGTCACGCTCGTAAGGCCGCTGCAATTGTAGAACGCAGAATACCCGATATTCGTCACGCTATCGGGGATCGTCACGCCCGTAAGGCTGCTGCAACTGGAAAACGCCCCATTCCCGATGCTCGTCACTGGCTTGCCGCCGAGCGTGGTAGGTATCGTCACGGCACCAGTAGGTTTCGGCGATATGGCGGCAGAATTATAGCCTTTGTAAATCTCCGCCGTGTCGCCGTTGATGCGGTATGTCCACGTGTAACCGCCGACCGTTTCCGTATCAGCCCACGCGCCAAACGCCACGGCAACCGCCGCCAATGCCATCAACATCTTCTTCATAATCCAACATCCTATCCCGCGCCATCTGTCCATACGTTACACCGGCACTCTCGGCACGGAAAAAAAGAAGAGCGCCACACGTTGTTTCCCCATTTTCAGACATCGGGGCGGCGTTGGAAACATGGCACCTCCTCCGATGCATCACGTGAGGTGCCTTGGATGACCTATGAGGAAACACCGAAGGAGGCGAAACTGCACGAAGGCAGTGCTTCTTCTGTGCGTCCTCATGTGAGAGTTTCCAAGGCTTTCACGTGACGCGACCCAAACGCGGTGGTGGCTACGGTTGCTTGCCGACAATCCACGCGGGTAATCTGTATGTCCCTTGGATCAGTCACCCAATCCGCAGAACGCGATTAGGATACCAAAATCCGCCCCACAGCGCAAGGCGGATTTTCAGAAAATGCAATCTTGCGGATTTGTTTCCAACAGAGGCGGGACTTTTCTGCTCCCGCCTCTATCGTTTCAATCTTCCGCTATCAATCCTTTCTCATTTCAGTTCTGCAATTCAAATTACAGAGGCCAGGGATAGGACGACTTTATTTCAATGAGCCAGCGTTCCAATTCCAAGAAGTCCCTGTTTATCGCATCCCATACGAGTGAATAGTCCACCTTCATGTACTCATGAGCAA
>Ga0310694_10001281_pt1 | contig 29051 bp, 30 predicted proteins | sample 174DNAGHGhighgp2_FD_203884 | JGI IMG/M metagenome (GOLD analysis project Ga0310694, IMG submission 203884) | Sheep rumen microbial communities from Palmerston North, Manawatu-Wanganui, New Zealand - 1742 DNA GHGhigh gp2 (v2) (version 2) | ecosystem: Host-associated > Mammals > Digestive system...
TGAAACTATTAAAACATTAAAAGGAAAATTACCAATCTTAGGTGTAGGTTTAGGTCAAGAAGTAATTGAACTTGCTTATGGTGCTAAATTATATAAACAAAAGGTTGGACATAATGGCTGTAATATTCCAGTTAGAAATTTAAAAACTAATAAAATCGAAATTACAAGTCAAAATGATCAATATGCAGTTGATGCTGATTCATTAAAAAATACTGAATTAAAAGCTACTCATCAAAATGTTATTGATGGAATTATTACAGGTGTTGAGGATTTAAAAAATAAGGTTATAGCTGTTCAATATAATCCTCATCCATCTGATTCAGATTATGTATTTAAAAGATTTATTAGCTTATTAGGAGGAAAGAAAAATGCCTAGACGTACTGATATTAAAAAGATAATGGTAATTGGTTCAGGTCCAATTGTTATAGGTCAAGCTGCTGAATTTGATTATGCTGGTACTCAAGCATGCCTATCTTTAAAAGAAGAAGGTTATGAAGTTATTTTAGTAAATTCAAATCCTGCAACAATTATGACAGACCCTAATATTGCTGATAAGATTTATATGGAACCACTTGATCTTGAGCATGTAGCTAAGATTATTAGATATGAGCGTCCTGATGGATTAATTGCATCAATGGGTGGTCAAACAGGATTAAACCTTGGTATGCAATTAGCTAAAAAAGGTATCCTAGAGGAATGTGGGGTTGAGCTTTTAGGTATTAAAGCAGGCACAATTGATAAAGCAGAGGATAGAGAATTATTTAAGGAATTATGTATTTCAATTGGTGAGCCAGTAATTGAATCTGAAATTGCTAATAATTTAGATGAGGTTGTTAAAGCTGCTCATGATATCGGATTCCCAGTAATTTTAAGACCAGCATTTACACTTGGTGGTACAGGTGGAGGATTTGCTGAAAATGATGAAGAATTATTACCATTAGCAAAGAATGCATTAAAGCTATCTCCAGTAAGCCAAGTATTAGTTGAAAAATCAATTAAGGGCTATAAAGAAATTGAATTTGAAATGATGAGAGATAAAAATGATACAGTTATCGCCATCTGTTCAATGGAAAACATTGACCCAGTTGGTGTACATACAGGTGACTCTATCGTATTAGCTCCTGCCCAAACATTAACATTAAAAGAATTTGCAATGCTAAAGGAATCAGCTGTTAAGCTAATGAGAGCATTAGACCTAGAGGGTGGATGTAATATTCAATTCGCTCTAGATCCATATTCATTCAAATATTATTTAATTGAAGTTAACCCACGTGTATCTAGATCATCTGCCCTAGCATCTAAAGCCTCAGGCTTCCCTATTGCTAGAGTCTCATCAAAGATTGCCGTAGGCTTAACATTAGATGAAATCAAAATTGCAGCAACAGTAGCTTCATTTGAACCAACAATTGACTATGTTGTATGTAAATTCCCTAGATTCCCATTTGATAAATTCCAAGATGCTAACCGTAAGCTTTCAACTCAAATGAAGGCAACTGGTGAAGTAATGTCAATTGGAAGAACTATAGAAGAAGCTTTATTAAAATCAGTTAGATCATTAGAAAATAAGGTAGATCATTTAGAATTAGCATCATTAAAGGATAAGACATTAGATGAATTATTTGATTTCATTAAGAAGGAAACTGATGAAAGAATTTATGGTATTTGTGAAGCATTACGTAAGGGTGCTGATATTGATGATTTATATGACATTACAAAAATTGATAGATTATTCTTAAGGAATTTAATGAATATCGTAGAAATGGAAAATGTTATTAAGTCTAATCCAAAGAATTTAGAAGTTTTATATGAAGCAAAGAGAATGGGATTTAGTGATTCATATATTGCTAGATGCTGGAATATCTCTTATGTAGATGTATATAACCTAAGAAAGGCTAATAATATTTATCCAGTATATAAAAAGGTTGATACTTGTGGTGCTGAATATTCTTCAGATGTTCCATATTTATATTCAACTTATGAGCATGAAAATGAATCTATTGTATCAGATAGAAAGAAAATAGTAGTATTAGGCTCTGGACCAATTAGAATTGGTCAAGGTGTAGAATTTGACTATACAACAGTTCATGCAATTTGGGGTATCCAAGAAGCAGGCTATGAAGCTATAATTATTAACTGTAACCCAGAAACTGTATCAACAGATTATACAGTATCTGATAAATTATATTTTGAACCATTAACATTCGAAGATGTTATGAATGTTATTGACCATGAGAAGCCAGAAGGTGTTGTAGTAGCACTTGGTGGTCAAACAGCAATTAATCTTGCAGATAAATTAGCAGCTCAAAATATTAAAATCTTCGGTACTCAAGCAGACGCAATTGATGTAGCAGAGGATAGAAAGCTATTTGAAGAAGCAATGAATGAAATTGGTATTCCTATGCCAAAGGGATATGGTGTTTTCTCAGTTGAAGAAGCAGTTAAGGCTGCAAACGAAATTGGATATCCAGTATTAGTTAGACCATCATTCGTACTAGGTGGTAGAATGATGCATATAGTTTATGATGAAAAGGTATTAAAGGCTAAGGTAAAAGAAGCAGTAGCATTTGATAATGAGCATCCAATCCTAGTTGATAAATATGTATTTGGTCAAGAATGTGAAGTAGATGCAATCTGTGATGGTGAGGATGTATTTATCCCAGGTATTATGGAGCACATCGAGAGAACTGGAGTTCACTCTGGTGACTCAATGAGTGTATATCCTCCATATTCATTATCAGAAAATGCTAAGAAGACAATTGTTGATTATACAAATAGAATTGGTATTAAGCTAAATATGAAAGGCTTATTCAATATTCAATTTATAGTTGATAAAGAAGATAATGTATCAATTATTGAAGTAAATCCAAGATCTTCAAGAACTGTACCATTCTTAGCTAAATCAACAGATACACCTATCGCAAATATTGCAACAAAAGTAATGTTAGGCGCTAAGCTAAAGGATTTAGGCTATGTAGGTCTTGCCAAGCCTCGTAAGAGATGGTATGTTAAGACTCCTACATTCTCATTTACTAAATTAACAGGACTTGACGTTGTATTATCACCAGAAATGAAATCAACAGGTGAAGCAATCGGTTATGATTATTCATTAAATAGAGCATTATATAAGTCACTAAAGGCATCAGGAACAAGAGTTGCAAACTATGGTACAATTTTTGCAACAATAGCTGATGCAGATAAGGAAGCAGCCCTACCTTTAATTAGAAGATTCTATAAGCTAGGATTTAATATTGAAGCAACTTCAGGTACTGCTAAATTTCTAAAGAAAAATGGAATTAAGACAAGAACAAAGAAAAAGATTTCTGAAGGATCTGAAGAAATTTTAGATTCAATTAGAAAAGGCTATGTAACATATGTAATCAATACATCAACTGAGGGCGTAAACCAAAATGTAGATGGTAAGATTATTAGACGTTGTGCAATTGATAACAACGTAACAGTATTTACATGTCTTGATACAGTAAAGGTATTATTAGACGTATTAGAAGAAATAACAATGGGTATTTCTGTAATTGATAAGGAGTAATTAAATGGAAAATGTTATTCTAGAGGTAGCTTATAATAACAAGGTAAGCAATGATATTTATCAAATGAGACTTACTGGTGATACTAGAGCTATTAAAAATTATGATGAGTTTATTGAAATAAAGCTTGATGGCTACTATCTAAGAAGACCAATATCTGTAATGGATTTTGGTGATGGCTACGTTGACATTTTATATAAGGTTTTAGGCCATGGTACTAAGGATATGACAGCTTATAAGCCAGGCCTAAAGCTAGATGTTTTAGTTGGTCTTGGTAATGGATTTGATATTACTAAGGCTAAAAAGCCTGTATTAATTGCTGGTGGTATCGGCGTTGCCCCATTAATTGGTTTAGCTAAGGGCTTTAATAAGCTTGGAATTAAGCCTATATTCATTTATGGTGCAAGAAGCAAGGATGATATCGTCATGACTGATTTAATTGGAAAATATGCTGATTTAAAGGTTTGTACTGATGATGGATCATTAGGCTTTAAAGGTAACGCAGTAGCATATTTAAAATCATTGAATCTTGATTTTGATTATTATTATGCTTGTGGTCCACAAATTATGCTAAAATTTTTAGCAGCTGATTTTAAAAATGGTGAGGTATCACTAGAAGCTAGAATGGGCTGTGGCTTTGGTGCATGTATGGGTTGTTCAATTGAAACAACTAATGGTCCAAAAAGAGTATGTAAAGAGGGGCCAGTATTTGAAGCAAGTGAGGTGAAGTTTTAATGGCTGATTTAAAAATTAAATTTTTAGGTCATGATTTTAAAAATCCTATTATTCCTGCCTCAGGCTGTTTCGGATTTGGTTATGAATTTTCTGAATATTATGATATTAATATTTTAGGTAGTATTTCATGTAAGGGAACTACATTATTACCAAGATATGGTAATCCACTACCTCGTATTGCAGAATGTCCTGCAGGATTAATTAATTCAATTGGACTTCAAAATCCAGGCGTAGATAAGGTAATATCTGAAGAATTAGTTAAGCTTGATAAGGTATATAAGGACAAGGTTATCGCAAACGTTGGTGGTCATAGCGTTACTGATTATGTTGAAACAGTAAGAAAATTTAATGATTGTGATAAGGTATTCGCAATTGAATTAAATATATCGTGCCCTAATGTAACAGGTGGAGGTATGGCATTTGGAGTTGATCCAGAGGTTGCTAAAAACCTAGTTGCTGAAGTTAAAAAGGTAGCTAAAAAGCCTATTATTGTTAAATTGTCACCAAATGTAACTGATATAGTAGCTATGGCTAAGGCAGTAGTTGAAGGTGGTGCTGATGCAATATCTTTAATTAATACCCTAGTTGGTATGAGAATTAATTTAAAAACAGGAACACCTATTATCCATGTTAAAAAGGGTGGATATTCAGGACCTGGAATATTTCCTGTAGCCCTACGTATGGTATATGAGGTATCTCATGCAGTAGATGTTCCAGTTATTGGAATGGGTGGAATTCAAAACGCCTATGATGTATTAGAAATGATGTATGCAGGTGCTAGCCTTGTAATGGTAGGTGCTGAAAACCTAGTAGATCCACTTGCATGTAAAAAAATCATTGACGAACTACCTAAGGTTATGAAAGAATATAATATAGAGAAATTAGAAGATATAATAGGAAGGTGTAAGTAATGGAAAGAGATGTAATTATCGCTTGTGACTTTAAGTCAAAGGAGGAATTATTTGAATTCTTAAAGCCATTTAAGGGTATGAATCCATATTTAAAAGTAGGTATGGAAATGTATTTTAAGGAAGGACCTGAATTAGTAAGAGAATTAAAGAAGCAAGGCTTTAGAATTTTCTTAGATTTAAAGGCTCATGATATTCCAAATACTGTAAAGGCTGCAATGGAAAAGCTAGGCTCACTTGGAGTAGATATCACTAATGTCCATGCTGAAGGTGGTATTGAAATGATGAAGGCTGCAAGAGAAGGTCTAAATATGACTGAATCTGGAAAAAAGACTAAATTAATTGCTGTAACAGTATTAACATCAATTAATGATGAAGTCTTACATAATGAATTATTAATTGATAATACAAAAACATCAGCAGATATCGTAAGAAAATATGCCTTAAATGCTAAAGAAGCAGGCTTAGATGGTGTTGTATGTAGCGCACTTGAAGCTTCAATTATTAAAGAAATTGGCTTTATGTCAGTTACACCTGGTATTAGACTTGCAGGTGATTCAAAGGATGACCAAAAGAGAGTTGCAACACCTGCATACGCAAAAGAGTTAGGTGCATCTTACATCGTAGTAGGTAGAAGTATAACTAAGGCAGCAGATCCAGTTGCTGCATATAAACAATGTGTAAAGGAGTTTTGTTAAAATGGACGAGAAAGAATTAGCCGTTGAGGTTGCAAAAAATTTATTAAAAATTCAAGCAGTATTCTTAAAGCCAAATGATCCATTCACTTGGGCTTCAGGAATTAAATCACCAATCTATTGTGATAATAGATTAACATTATCTTACCCTGAGGTTAGAAAATGTGTTGAAAATGGTTTAGCACAAACTATTAGAACATATTATCCAGATGTTGAAGTAATTGAAGGTACATCAACTGCAGGTATCGCTCATGCTGCAATGGTAGCTGAAATCTTAGGATTACCTATGGGTTATGTTAGAGGTGGAGCTAAGGACCATGGTAGAGGAAACCAAATCGAAGGTGTTATCCCTGCTGGTAAGAAGGTAGTAGTTGTTGAAGATTTAATTTCAACTGCAGGCTCTTCACTAGAAGTTGTAGAAGTATTAAGAGAAGCAGGAGCTAACGTACTTGGTATCGTATCAATCTTCACTTATGGCTTAACTAAGGGTATTGAAAGATTAGCTGCAGCAAATTGCGAAAATCATTCAATTTCAAATTTTGAAACATTAGTTAAGGTTGCTGCTGAACAAAAATATATTAGTGAATCAGATATCGCTAAGGTTTTAAAATTCCAAAAGAATCCTTCTGATCCTTCTTGGATGGAATAATAATGAAAGGTGCCACTATAATAATAACGTGGCACTTTTATATTTAATATTAAAGTTTTTTATGATATACTAAATATTGGATTTTTGAAGGGAGAACAATATGAGAGTAGAAGATTTTAAAGAAAATGATGAAATAATATTATGGAAGGGAAAACCTGTTAAATCTGTATATTTAAAGGAACAAATATTTTCGCCATTATTAATTTTTGCAATAATTTGGCTTATTCTAGATTTAGGAATTATTTGTGGTATTTTTGCATCTCATGGCATATTTCAAGGTGAATTTTTCTTAATACCATTCTTTATCCTACATCTAGCTCCTGTATGGATGTATTTAGGAAAGGTATTATTCGCAGTAAAAAAATGTAATAATACAGAATATATGGTAACAGATAAAGCAATCTATGCAGTGACTGGAGTATTTACTACAACTTGTGATAGAAAAACATTCCAAGAAGTAACTAATACATCAGTTCACCAAGGATTATTTGATAAGCAATATGATGTAGGTGATGTGTTTATTACAACAGGCTTTAGAACTACAAGCAAAGGTGCTTCAGTTAGATGCGGTATTAATATCGTAGATATTGAAGACTATATGAAGGTTTATAAGCTAATAAATAAAACAGGAAGAGATATTTTCTCAGATACTAATTATCCAAATGATTTAAGACCAAAAGAAAATCATGGATATAATACTAAGTATAAGAATTTTGATTAATAATTATGATTGAATTTGATATTAATAAAAAAGTTAAATTAAATAATAATACAGAAATTCCAGTGATTGGCTTTGGAACTTGGCAAATACCTAATGATATAGCCCAAACTGCAGTAAAAGACGCAATTGATTCTGGATATACTCATATTGATACTGCAGCAGTTTATAAAAATGAAGAAGGTGTTGGTAACGGAATTAAATTATCAAATATAAAAAGAGATAATTTATTTATTACAACAAAAATTGATGGTAATGTAAAAACATATAAAGGAGCAAAAAAATCTATTGAAGATTCATTGAAAAAATTAGGAGTAGATTATATAGATTTAGTATTAATACATTGCCCACAACCATGGCTTCTTTATTCACTAGGCTTTAAAGGCTTCAAAAAAGCAAATATTAACGTTTATAGAGCAATGGAAGAAGCATATGAAGAAGGTAAGATTAAATCATTAGGAGTCTCAAATTTTAGAATATCTGATTTGAAAAACATTTTGGATAATTGTCATATTAAGCCTCAGGTTAACCAAATACAATGGGCAATTGATTATAAAGATGAAGACTTAAGAGATTATTGCCATAAAAATGATATTATAGTTGAGGGCTTTTCTCCTCTTGGAACAGGAAAATTACTTAAGAATAAAACAATTATAGAAATGGCAAAAAAATATAATGTAAATCCAGCTAATTTATGCTTAAAATATGCATTAAAAGAAGTAGATGTAGTTATATTTAAAACAATTCATAAAGAATATATGGAAATTAATAAAAATTTGAATTTTGATATTAGTTCTTCAGATTATGAAATTTTAAAACAAATATCTAAATAATATTCAATTTAAAATATGTCGTGGCAATCACGACATATTTTTCTATGTATGGCAAGTATTGATTTTAGCATATTAAAATAATATAATTAAATGTGGCTAATATCTAAAGATATTAATATGGAAAGGGGGAAACCAAATTGATAGATTTAGAATCTATAAAAGATCCATCGTTTATTAAAGACTTATCTATTAAAGAATTATATGAACTTTGTGATCAAATAAGACAATTTTTAGTAGAACATATATCAGTTACTGGTGGACACCTTTCATCTAATCTAGGTGTAGTAGAAATAACTGTAGCTATGTATTATGTTTTTGATCCGGATAAGGATGAATTTTTATTTGATGTAGGACATCAATCATATGTACATAAAATATTAACAGGTAGAGCTAAAGATTTTAAAACATTAAGACAATTTAATGGAATGTCAGGATATATTAAACGAAGTGAATCTAAATATGATATATGGGAATCTGGCCATTCATCAACATCAATTTCTGCAGCATCAGGATTAATGCTATCAGACGAATCAAAGCGTCCAATCGTAGTTATTGGTGATACATCTATTTCAAATGGTGTCGCATTTGAAGGCTTAAATTATTTAGGTCAGATTAAAAATAAATGTCCAATTATTATTTTAAATGACAATAAAATGGGTATTTCTAAATCAGTTGGTGCCCTTACTAAAACATTCTTAAGATTAAGAAGTACTAAATTTATAAGAGTAACTAAATCAGGATTCCAAAAGATATTACCAAATCCAATTGTTCGATTTGGTCATCAATTAAAGAAAAGTATTAAAGGCTTATTCCAAAATGATAATATGTTCGAGGATTTAGGCTTTGATTATTATGGACCTTATTATGGTAATAAATTAAAAAGCTTAATTAAATTATTTGAGCGTGTTAAAAAGAATAAGGATCCAATTGTATTACATTTATTAACTCAAAAGGGTAAAGGCTATGCTCCAAGTGAAAATGATACTGAAGGATCATTCCATGGAGTTGGACCATTTGATCCTAAAACAGGTATTGAATATAACAAAAATTCAAATCAAATATCCTATTCAGGGGCAATTGGTAATTATTTAGTTAACAAAAGAGAAAAAGAACAATTCTTTGTTATTACACCAGCAATGAAAAATGGTGCTGAATTAACAACATTTGCAGATAAATTTCCTAAGGATTTTATTGATGTAGGTATCGCAGAAGAGCATGCTGCTGTAATGAGTGCAGGTATAGCACTACATAACAAAAAGGTAGTATTGTTAATGTATTCAACATTTGCTCAAAGAGCATATGATGAAATATTAAATGATATCGCAAGACAAAACCTAAAGGTTATTATAGGTATAGATAGAGCAGGTATAGTAGGAGAAGATGGTGAAACTCATCAAGGCCTATATGATGTCTCTATGTTTATGGGTATGCCTAATATTATTGTAACAATGCCAAGAAGCATAGAAGAGGCAATAGGATTATTCAATTATGCATTTAGTGTAGATAAGCCTATTGTTATTAGATATCCTAAATCTAAAGAATTAAAAAAGGATTTTGATTATGATTACATTTGTGACCTTTCTTGGGAAATAATAAAGGAAGGAAACAAAGGTATTGTTTTAGGCTATGGTGATGATATCACGAGAATATTAAATATAGCTAATGAAAATAATTTAGATATTACTATAGTTAATGCTAGATGCATTAAACCATTAGATAATAATATGCTAAATAATATTTTTAAAATGAACTTACCTATTATGGTATTTGAACAAGTAGTTTCATCTGGTACATTATATGATAAAGTATTGGAATTCAAAGAAGAAAATGATTATAAATCTAAGGTTTATAAGCATAACTTTGATGCAAATACAATTATCCCTCATGGAAAGAAAAAGGATGTATATAAGGCTTATGGCCTATCAGATGAAGAAATATTAAATTGGATTAACAAAAAGATAAATTAATCAAGATATGGGGTGTTAAATTGATTAAGCGTCTTCTTGCAGCAACAAAGGAATCACTACTTGCTGTATTACCAATTTTTATAATTGTGTTAGTTTTGTCATTTACACCTATTGCTCACTTGAATTCAAGTGAGCGTATTACTTTAATAATAGCTGCAGTAATTTTAATTATTGGTATCGCATTATTTACTTTGGGTGCTGAAATGGCAATTAAACCAATGGGAACTGGTATAGGCTCATCAATTTTAAAAACAAATAAAATAGTTTTATTATTAATTGTATGCTTTATAATGGGCTTTTTAGTAACAATAGCAGAATCTGATTTATCAGTATTAATGAATCAGGTTCATGGAATTATAGATAATACTTTAGTATTAGTAATGATAGGTATTGGTGTAGGCTTATTTTTAATATTTGCTGTATTAAAAATGATATTTAAGGTAAATCTATCAACATTATTACTATTTTCCTATTTAGGCTTATTTGGATTAGCATTAATATTAATTGAAAATGGTAATGGTGTATTTTTACCACTAGCCTTTGATGCAGGCTATGTTGCATCAGGATCTATTGCAGCACCATTTATAATGGCACTTGGCTTTGGTATAGCAACATCAATTGGAGGAAGAAAGCAAAGAGAAAATTCATTTGGTGTTATAGCATTATGTACATTAGGACCTGTATTAATGGTATTATTATCTGAATTACATGTTAGTGAAGAAATGCTAAGTAATGCTAATTCGTTAAATTCAACAATTGGTAAATCATATGAAATAAATTCAAATATATTTGTTGCCTTTATGGAAGGTCTACTAGATAGTGCAAAGGAAGTAGCAATAGCACTTGGATTAATTTCTTTAGTAGCATTAATAATTAATCATTTATTTATTAAATTACCTAAAAATAAAATAATCAAAATAGTTATTGGTTTAGTATATACATTCCTTGGCCATGTATTATTTTTAACAGGAGCAAAGGTAGGATTTTTACCTATAGGGTTTAAAATAGGTGCAAGCTTAGCAGAAAATAATCCTATAATTATGATAATAATAGGATTTGTTTTAGGAGTTATCTCAGTATTTGCCGAACCAAACGTCCATATTTTATCTCACCAGGTAGAAGAAATAACAACTGGTGGAGTATCAAAAAGAAGCCTATTAATAGCTTTATGTGTAGGTGTAGGTATATCAGTATGCTTATCATTAATTAGAGTAGTATATAATTTCTCAGTTTTATATTACATGATTCCTATTATAGTTATTTCATTTTTATTATCGTTCTTTGTCCCAAGAATATATACAGCAATAGCCTTTGATTCAGGTGCCGTAGCATCAGGACCACTTACAGTATCTTTTATATTACCATTCGCAATAGGTGCTTGTTCATATCTTGATAATCCAGTATTAAATTATGGATTTGGTCTTATAGCAATGGTTTCAATGGTTCCAGTAATATCAATCCAAACATTAGGCTTTAAGGCAATATTAGCAAATAGAATAGCTAATAAGCGTAAATTAAAACAAATTATCTCATCAGATGATGAACAAATTATTAATTTTATGTAGGTGTCATTATGGATAATAAGAAAACTAAAAAGAAATCTAAAGAATTAGATGCACCAAAAAAATTAAAAATATTAACTACTATAGTTGATAGAAAGAAAGTAGATTTCTATCTATCAATATTAGAGGGCTATGAAATTAATATGCAAACTGTAATGTATGCAAGAGGTACAGCTCCAACAGAAGTAATGGAATATCTGGGATTAAAGGGATCAGATAAGGCAGTAATATTTAGTATTGTACAAGAAAATAAAATTAAAGATATTTTGGCTAAATATGAAGATGATATCTTTAAATCTAAGGCAAATAAGGGTGTAGCATTTACAATACCAATTAAGTCATTAATTGGTGTGTATATTTACCAATTCTTAGCTAATATAGAGGTGTAATATGGAAGAAAAATATGAATTAATAATATGTATAATTAATCAAGGCTTTGCAGAAGCAGCAATGTCTGCCGCAAGAGAATGTGGAGCTGGTGGTGGAACTATATTAAATGCTAGAGGATCTGCTAGAGAAGATGCAGAATCAATGTTTAATATTACTATTACACCTGAAAAGGAATTAATATTCATCCTAGCAAAAGAAGAATTAAAGGATAGGATATTACATGCCTTATACCAAAAATGTGGTCTTAATTCACCAGGACAAGGTATCGCATTTACAGTACCTGTTGATGATGTAGTAGGTATAGGTAAAAAGATTAATATTGAAAATGATAAGAAGTAGGAGAACCAAGCAATTGGTTCTTTTTAATTTGTGGCACAGCTTGTGCCATAATTTTATTTTTCTTCATGAGATTTAGATTTTTGCATAATCACAATAATGGTTCCCCAAGGAATTTGGGAAACAAGTTGTTTCCTAATTTCATTTTCACTAAATTCCTTTGAAAATTGACTCATGAATTTCAAATTTCTTGTAGTATATCCACTGCCATATTCACTTAAATCCTTTGATAGTCTTTCGATATATTTTGAACCCCATGTCTTACGTTTATTGATAATAGTACCTATTTCATAATATGTCATTATCATGGCACTATTAACAACAACCATAGCTTTATTTCGATTTATTCTAATAGTTTCTTTAATATTAGATAAATCTAATAAATAATTATTTTCTAAAATATCTTTCTTTTCTTTATTATTCATATCAATTTTCCTCCGATTTTTATCAAAAAATAAAGCTCACCGATTTAATCAGTGAGCTTTAATAAACATATTAAGTTGTAATTTAAATTTAATAGTATATTCCATATTTTTACAACTTCCTTTGGTAGTTATAGTATAGCATAAAATACAAAGAATAAGTATATTTTTTGTAGAATTAAGTGACATTTAGAGTTATCTATTTTGATTTATTTCAATTTCATGGTATAATTAATGTAATTACAAAACGATTATTTTAATTTTCATATTAGATAAGGAGTTGAAATTATGGTATGTTTATGTCCTAACTGCGGTGAAGTATTAATTAAACAATCGAGTGAAGAGTGGTATTGTCCTGAATGCAATGAAGTTTTTTATGATGAAGAAATTGAAGATTATAACTCCTTAGATGATGAAGATGAAGACGAGGATTGGTAGGTGTTATATTATGGATTTTAATTCATTTAAAGTTTTGTATGCAGAGGTAATGATGAACTATCAGCTATTAGAATATGATATAAAATATATCTATTCATTTATGCGAGAAGGTAATTTAGATGATAATTTATATATGGTTAAAAATAATACATTAGGTGAAATGATTAAATTATTAAAAGAATTAGATCATTCTGAAGATTATCATTTTATTTCAGCAAAGGATTATGCCTTGTTAGATAGATTATGTACTACAAGAAACCACTGGTCACATAAAACATTTTCAAATTTTATGTATGAAAAAGGCTTTTTAGAATCAGAGGAATATAAAAAAGAATGTAAGAAATTACAAGATGATTATAAAAAGATTGAAAATGCATTAGATATATTAGAAGATGTTAAAATAGAATATTGTTCAGAATTACCTAAATAATTAATAAAGCCCTTAGCTATTGCTTAGGGCTTTATTTGTTTAAATATTCAATTATTTCATTAGTTATATAATCAGGAGTAGAAGCACCTGATGTAATAGATATTGAGTTAATATTATCAGGTAATGACTTCTTTAAATCATTTAAATCCTCAACTAATAATGTTTTAATTCCTTTTTTATTAGCTACCTCGGCTAATTTTTTTGTGTTAGAGGATCTTGAATCTCCTATAACAATACATAAATCAACCATAGGTGATTCATATACTGCCTTTTGTCTTTCAGTAGTAGCCATACAAATCTTATCATCAATTATTGCATTAGAATATCTATTCTTGATATTATCATAAATATTATTAATTTCATAAATAGATAATGTTGTTTGATTAGTAACATAAATATTGTTATTAATAATATTTAATTTATCAATATCAGATAAAGAAGTAACTAAATTAATTTTATTACTATTAGTAACTACACCTTCACACTCAGGATGTCCCTTAGCACCAATATAAATTACATCATAGCCTTGATTTAATTTTTCTTTAACTCTATTATGAACAAGCTTAACATAAGGACATGTTGCGTCTAGTATATCTAGGCCTTTTTCTTTAATTTTAGTATATACATTATCAGAAGCACCATGGGCACTTATAATTACAGTTCCTTCATTATTAGGTATTAAATTTAATAATTCTAATCTGGTTTTACCTTTTTCATCAATTATAATAATACCTAATTTAGTTAATTCATCAATTATATGCTGATTATGAATTAATGCCCCTAACATATAAATAGGCTTTTTAATAGAAGAATCATTAACAGATGCCTTAGCTAGCTTAATAGCGTTAATTACACCCTTACAAAATCCTTGTGGATTAAGCTTATGAATTATCATTTTAATCCACCAAAGCGTCTATTTCTAGATTGGAAATCAATTAGTGCCTCTTTAAATCTTTCAGGAGTAAAATCAGGGAAATATGTATTAGTAAAATAGAATTCAGAATATGCTAATTGCCATAATAAGAAATTAGATATTCTATATTCGCCAGATGTTCTAATCATTAAATCAAGTGGCGGATAATCCTTAGTGAATAATCTATTAGTGATAGTATCCTCATTGATATCAGAAACATCTAATTTACCATCTTTAATATCCTTAGCTATTTCTTTAACAGCAGTAGTAATTTCATCTCTACTACCATAATCGATTGCTAGAGATAATGTAAGGCCAGTATGATCCTTTGTTGCCTCCTCCATCTCTTCAATAGCGTTTAATAGCTTTTTAGGTAATCTATCACGACGTCCTATCATTTTATATCTAATATTAGTATTTTCTACCATTGTTTTCCAAAATCTTTTTATGTACCAAGCAGGAGTATTCATTAAAAAATTAACCTCATCATCTGGTCTTTTCCAGTTTTCAGTTGAAAAACAATATACTGTTAAATATTTAACACCAATTGAATTAGCATATTTAGCAACATCTCTTAAATTAAATGCGCCATGTCTATGTCCATAAATTCTTGGTTTATTTCTTTCCTTTGCCCATCTACCATTACCATCTAATATTATCGCAACATGGTTAGGAATTCTATTCATATCAAGCTCTGCCATGTATATCACCTCAAGAATGATTATACCATAAGATGATTATTATTTGTAATATATCTTTATAAGATATATAATTAGTTTAGAGGTTACAATTATGGATACAATAACTAAAGAAGAAATGAAAAGAATAGATACTAATACCCAAAATAGAATTCCATCAATTAATTTAATGGAAGATGCTGGAATTAAAATGGCAAAAAAGGTATTAAAATATTATAATCCTAAAAATGTATTATTAGTATTAGGTAGTGGTGGAAATAGTGGCGATGCCCTAGTACTAGGCAGATATTTTATAGAAAATAATATAAATGTCGATGCATATATTATTGATGAAATAAGGAATAATGATGCAATAGAAAATTTAAATAAATTTAGAGGTAATATTATTCAAAACTTAGATTTTACTAAATATGATTTATTAATTGATGGCATATTTGGAATAGGCTTATCAAGAATCTTAAATGATAAATATATTGATATTATTAATAAAATGAATGAATCTAATATTGATATTATTTCCTTAGATATTCCATCTGGTATAGATGCAACAACTGGTATATCTTATGGTGCATTTATTAAATCTAATTTATGTATAACAGTAGAATATAAAAAAACAGGTATGTATTTAAATGATGGCTTAGATTCTTATAAAAAATTAGAAATAATAAAAGTAGGTATGGATAAGCCTGATGATATTATTCATTTAATAGATAAAAATGATTTTAAAAATATATTCCCAGAAAGACTAAGAAACACTAATAAAGGATCATACCATAAAGCCTCAATTATTGCAGGATCTATTAAATATCCAGGAGCGTCTAAAATAGCATATGAGGCACTATCATCCTTTAAAATGGGAGTGGGATTTCAAAATTTATTTGTTCCTAATTCTTTATATAATTTATATGCATTAGCTAATCCAGAGATAATAACAAATAAATTATCTGAAATTGACGGACATATAAAATTTAACCCTAAGGAATTAGATGAAATAATAAGAAGAAGTGACTCTATCGCCATCGGAATGGGAATGGAGATATCAGAGGATTTATATTTATCAATTAAATATTTATTAGAGAATTATAATAAAAAATTATTGATTGATGCTGATGGTATAAATTCTTTAGCTAAATATGGCACTAATATATTAAAAAATAAAAAATGTGATGTAATTTTAACACCACATTTAAAAGAATTTGAAAGATTAATTAATAAGCCAATAAACGATATAAAAGAAAATATATTTATTTATTCATTGGAATTTGCAAAAGAATATAATGTTACATTAGTATTAAAAAGCTCATCTACAATAATTACAAATGGTATAAATATTTCAATTCAAGCTAATGGTAATTCAGGCCTTGCGAAGGCAGGAAGTGGAGATGGACTTTCTGGAATAATTTGTGGTCTTTTAGCATATTTAGATAATAATTCATATAAAATATCTTCACTTGGAAGCTTTATTCAAGGAAGATGTGCTGAAATTTTAGCTAAAAAAATGCCACTTGAGACATTAACAATAACTGAAATTGTAAAAAATATACCAAAAATTATAAAAGAAATTAAGAATTAATTTATTGTATTAAAAAAATATGTTAAAATAATAAAAATAAATACTTTTTAAAAATTAACAAAAAGGGGGTGGAAAGATGTTATTAAATGCTCTATCTTTAAAATACATTCTTTATTTTGATTATGCAGCTATTTTAGTATTCATATTATTAATAATAAGTATTTTCTTACGTCATTTAAACAAATCAAAATCAAGTAAAGTATTTTTAGTAGTTTTAATAATATGCTTTATCGCTACAACCTTTGATATTTTATCAGCTAATCTATTAAATAGATATGTTATTTATAATATTAAATCCTTTGATTATAATTTAATTTTTTCATATTTTATTCATGAATTATATTATTGCTTTAGATATTTAATTATTTTTATGTATTTAATTTACATATTAACATTTACTAAAGCAATGAAAATTGTAAAAAAATCTATTTTATTTATGGCACTTTTAATAGTTCCATTACTAACAATAGAAGCTTTAGTTTGGACTAATTATTTTACTCATTTAATATTCGAATTAAATGTTGATCATGTTACAGGTGAATTATCAAGTCGTATTGGTAATTTAGATCCATTAATAATTTTTATAGAAGGATATTATTTATTGGTCGTTGGTATTCATTTATATAGAAATAGAAAGATTGTCAGCTTAGTTCAATTATTATCATTCTTATTAATAATACCAATAATGATCTTATCTACAATATTAAGATATGTATATCCAGATTTATTAGCTGAAATGATACTAATATCATTATCATTATTAGTAATTATTCAAAATGTAGAATCTCCTGAATTATTAATTGATTCAAGAACTGGATTATTATCACATAAGCAATTTGAAATTGCTATTAAAAGAGAATTTTTATATAAGCCAAAATCATCTGTTGTATTTATTAATTTTATCAATTTATACGATGCTTATCAAAAATTTAGCTATGATAATGCCAATAAATATATTAAAATGCTTTCTAATTTATTAGAACAAATTGTAAAACCATATCAAGCATATTCCCTAGAAGAGGGGATTGGGGCAGTTATATTTGATGACAAAGAGAAAGCTACATTATTTGCCAGCAAAATATTCGCAGATATGTCAAATACAAGATTTAGTGATTTAAACTTCGCTCCTGAGATGGCTGTTTCCATAGTAGATTTAACAATTGATTTTGAAACATATGATCATTTATTTAATTATATAGATAATTTCCATAATTCTAAATCAGCAGGAGTTTATGAATATTCTGAAAGTACTAAGGATATGAATGAATTCATTAAGGTAAATATTGAATCAATAATGGATGAAGCATTTAAGCAAAATCAATTTAGAGTTTATTATCAGCCTATTTATGATATTAATAAAAAAACATTTAATTATGTAGAAGCATTATCAAGAATTGAAAGTCCTACTTTCGGTATTATTTATCCTGATTATTTTATTCCTTATGCAGAAACAAAAGGAATTATCCAATTAATAGATATTTCAGTAATAGAAAAAGTAATGATATTAATTTCAAATAATGATATAAAAGATCTTGGAATAGATACAATTACAGTTAATTTATCATTAGTTGATTTTTCTAATGATGACTTTGTTTTAAAAGTATTAGCTCTTAAGGATAGATATAAAATTAATCCAAAAATGATTAAATTTGAAATAACTGAAAGCAAGGATATTAAATATACTTCAAATTTTGTAGAAATGGTTAATAGATTAATTGAAGTAGGCTTTGATTTTATACTAGATGATTATGGTACAGGCTATTCAAATCTAGAAAGATTTGCAAAGCTTCCAATCGATTATGTAAAGGTTGATAGGTGTATAGTTAGATTAGCAACTATTAATAATATGGATGATGCATTAAAATCAACATTTAACATGATTCATGAATTAGGTAGAAAATCATTTATTGAGGGTATAGAAACAGAAGATGAATATAATGAATTCTTAAAATATAAATGTCATTATATCCAAGGTAATTATTTATGTCCTGCCCTAAAGGAAGATGAATTCTTTGAATTTATAAAGGGAAAAAATATTAATAAATAATTCTAATGAGGAGGTGATAAAATGTTTGGAATATATTATTTTGATTTAGCGGCAATTTTTATAGTTATTGCCTTAATTGTGGCTGTATTAATTAAAAAAATGTATGTTAATAATAGCTCAAAAATTTATATAGTTTTAATTTCTTTATTACTTATAACATCAATTTTTGATGCAGCATCATGCTTTCCTACAGTATTAAATGAAGCAACACTAAATGTTGCCACAACGTTTTATCATCTATTTAGAAATGTATTGTTAGTTTTATATTTATTATATGTTTTATCAATTTGTGAATTAGAAAGAATTGTAATTCAAAAGAAGTATCTTGTAATTATTGGGCTAATACCTATTGTATTTATATTCTTGTTAATAATAACTAATCCATTTACCCATTTTATTTTCTATTATGATTATATCGATTCATCAGGTAATCCAACTGAAATAATAGAATATCATAGAAGTATTGGTATGGCATTTATTTATGTTAATTCTGTAATTTATTTAGGATTAACATTATTTGTAATTATTAAATATAGAAAATTATTTAATATACGAGAAATAATTTCTATTTGTGCAATTTTCCCTTTAACATTAATTTCATTAATTATTCAATTCTTTAATAAAGGATTATTAATAGAAATGTTCGCATCTACATTATCTGCAGTATTAATATCTATAGCGATAGAAAGAACAGATGATAACATTGATGAGAATTTTTTGATAGGTACTAAAAAAGCATTCGTAAAGGATTTAAAGAAATCATTTTTATTTAAATCTCATTCATTTGTATTAGTAATTAAAATAAGTAATTATTTTGAAATATATGATGTATATAATTATGCAGATGCAATACAATATGTTAGAAATTTAACATTAAATTACGAAAAGAAATATAAGACAATAGATAAATCATTTAAAGGCTTTTACGTAGATAATGGTTTATTTGCAATATCTTTATCTACTAATAAAAATATTGATGAAATTTCAAATGAAATTAAGGATGATTTTATTAAAATAAGACATAGTAGAACTAAATTTGTACCAGATTCACAGCTTGTTATTATTGATACTTTGAATGATTTTAAAGATTATAATGATTTTATTTTCTTCTTAAATAATTATAATAATATGCTTCATTTTGATGGTGATATAGTTAAATTAGGTGATATGAAGGAAGATAGAACATTTAAAATAGTATCTAATGTAGATACAATTATAGATAATGCTTTAAAAAATGGTGAATTTGAAGTCTTTTATCAGCCAATTTATAATGTTAAGAAGAATGAATTCCATTCAGCTGAAGCACTAGTTAGACTTAATTCAAAGGAATATGGCTATATTGCACCTGGATTATTTATTCCTCGTGCTGAAAAAACTGGAAAGGTAACTGAAATTGACCAATATGTATTTGAAGAGGTATGTAAGTTTATTGCATCACCTATATTTAAAAAAATAGGATTAAAATATATTGAAGTAAATTTATCAATGATAGATTGTGTAAGCCCATATTTATATCCTAGAATAGTATATTTTGTTGAAAAGTATGGCGTAAGGCCAGAACAAATTAATATTGAAATAACAGAAAGCTATGACTCTTTAAACAGAATGCTAGCAAAGGATAATATTGATAAATTAAGAAAATATGGATTTACATTCTCATTAGATGATTATGGAACAGGATATTCAAATTTAGAAAGATTTGCCTTACTTCCTATAACATATGTAAAAATAGATAAATCAATAGTTGATTCATCTGATGATAAAAAGATGCAAATAGTAATTAAAAATACATTTGATTTCATTAAATCTTTAAAAAGAAAAACAATTATCGAAGGTATTGAAACAAAAGAACAAGCCAATAGATTTATTAGCTTAGATTGTGATAATATTCAAGGCTATTATTATTCTAAGCCTTTATCTAATAAGGATTTTATTAATTTTGTATCTGAAAATAATAAAAAATTGAGTTAGATTAAACTGACTCAATTTATATTTTTCTACTTTAAAAGTCTTATATTTTATGCTAAAATATATGCGAGTTTATTTATTGGAGTAATTGTATGACAAGAAGAGAAGCTAGAATAGCTACAATGCAAATTTTATATAGTGCTGATTTAAATGGTATTTCAGTTGAAGAGGCTAGAAAGGATATTTCCTCTCATGTATTAACTGATGATGTAATCAGCTTTTTAGATATGGTTGTATCTAATATTGAAAAAATAGATGATGTTATTTCTAAATCATTAGAAAATTATTCTTTAGGACGTTTAAATATCGTTGATAGAGCTATTATTAGATTAGCAACAGCTGAATTTATTGATGGTAAAACAGATAAAAGAATTATTATTAATGAAGCTTTAGAAATCACTAAGCAATTTTCTGATCAAGGTGATCATAAGGCTACAGGCTTTAATAATAGATTATTAGAAAACATCTATAAAAATTTAAATTAGGAGTTTTTGTATGGAAGAGCGTTATTTAACTGTAACTGCCCTAACTAAATACATAAAATATAAATTTGACCACGACCATAACTTAGATGAGGTATTACTCGAAGGAGAAATATCTAATTTTAAGCATAATTCTCGTGGACATTTTTATTTTACATTGAAGGACGAAGGAGCACAGATTTCGGCTACTATGTTCGCAACATATGCATCTAAGGTTAATTTTGAACCAGAGGATGGAATGAAGGTATTTGTTAGAGGTAATGTAACTGTATACGAGCCAAGTGGATCATATCAAATAAATGTTAAAGAAATTAAAACCTCAGGCCTAGGTGATTTATATATCGCCTACGAAAAATTAAAAAAGGAGCTTGAGGCAGAAGGCTTATTTGATTTAAGCCATAAAAAGCCAATTCCTAGATTCCCTGTGACAGTTGGTGTTATTACATCACCTACAGGTGCTGCAATAAGAGATATTATAAATACAATTAAAAGAAGATATCCTTTAGCTTCTGTAATTTTATATCCTGCGATAGTACAAGGTAATGATGCAAAGGACAATATCGCGATGCAAATAAAAAGAGCGAATATCGATAATTTATGTGATGTATTAATCGTGGGTCGTGGTGGTGGATCCATTGAGGATTTATGGGCATTTAATGAAAAGGTAGTAGCCTATGCAATTTATAATAGTAATATACCTATTATCTCAGCAGTAGGACATGAAATTGATTTTACAATTGCCGATTTCGTAGCTGATATTCGTGCTGCAACACCTACTGCAGGTGCTGAAATTGCAACGCCAAATGTAGAAGCCCTAAAGGATAATATAGGATTCTACGAAAGAACTATGACTAAAAGAATCAAATATATTTTAAATGAAGCAAAGATGAGACTTGCAAATTATGATAGAATGATTGAATCAAGAAATCCAAAGAGCGTTTTGAAGCATAAAAAGGATATTTTGAAGAATGATTCAATGAGATTAAATATGCTAATACATAATATTATTACTAGTAAGAAGCATCAATATGATTTATTAAAGGCTAATCTTGATTCATTAAATCCATTAGCTATTATGGATAAGGGATATTCAATAAATAGGGTAAATGATAAGATTTTAACTAATATTGATAATGTTAAAGTTGGTGATACTCTAGTTACAGAATTAAAAAATGGTAAATTAACTTCTAAGGTAGTGGAGGTAGAAAAGAATGGAAAATAAAACATTTGAAGAATTAATGGTTGAGCTTGAAGCTATTTTAAAGAAATTAGAGAATACAGATATTTCATTAGAAGAGGCTGTAAAGGGCTATACAGAGGGCTTAGAGCTATCTAAGAAATGTTATGAAATATTAACTACTAATGAAGAATTAGTTGTTAAAAAAATGACAGAAGCAGGCCTTGAAGATTTTAAGAGTGAAAACTAATGAGATTAGATCAATATTTAGTAGAAAATAATTATTTTGAAACAAGAAGTAAGGCAAAGGCTGCCATTGATGAGGGACATGTTTATATCAATGACAAGAAATGTACTAAAGCAAGCTTTGATATAAAAGGTGATGAAAAAATCGAATTAAAGGACGTTTGTCCTTATGTATCTAGAGGTGGATATAAGCTTTTAGGTGCAATTCAAAATTTTAATTTAGATTTTAAAGATAAGATTGTTTTAGATATAGGATCATCTACTGGTGGATTTACTGATTGTAGTATTCAAAATGGAGCAAAATTAGTTTATGCGGTTGATGTAGGTACTAATCAATTACATGATAGCTTAAGAAATAATCCTAAGGTTATTTCAATGGAAAATACTAATATATTAGATTTAGATATAAATATATTAAATCCTAGACCTAATATTTTAGTTATGGATGTATCCTTTGTTTCTATTGAATATTTATTACCTGGTATTAATAATTTTATTTTAGATGATACTATATTTGTGTCATTAATTAAGCCTCAATTTGAGGTGGGAAATATCAAAATAAAAAATGGTATTGTAAAGGATAGAGTAACACATATAAAAATAATAGAAAATGTTAGATTAGAGCTAAATAAATATGGATTAGATATTTTTAAGCTTACTCCATCACCTATTTTAGGTGGCTCTGGAAATAAGGAGTTTTTAGCTTTAATCAAAAGAGGAATTAATCCTGATTTAAATATTATTAAATCGATAGAGGAATAATTATGATTGAAAAATTAAGTGTTAAAAATTTTGTTATAATTGAAGATATTACAGTTGATTTTAACGAAGGTATGACTGTAATAACTGGTGAAACTGGTGCTGGTAAATCATTAATAATTGATACGATAAATCTTTTACTAGGTGAAAGAGCCGATAATGATATGATAAGAGATGGAGCATCTTTTGCAAGCATAACTGGTATATTTTCAAATAGCGATAAAATAGATCAATTATTAGATAAATATAATATATTAAAAGCTGATAAATTAACTATAGAAAGAATTATATCTAATACTAAAAATCAAATTAAGATTAATGGATGTCAAGTAACTTTACAGATATTAAAAAGTATATCTAAATTAGTTGCGGATATACATATCCAAAATGATACAATGCGTCTATTTAATCCTGATACATATTTGAATCTTGTAGATCCTAAAAATGATAGTAAATTTGATAAGCTATTAAATTTATATACTAAGGCCTTATATGATTATCAATCAAAAATGAAATTATATGAAACAGTTTTAAAGGGCCAAAAGGAAACCTTAGAAAGATTAGAATTTTTAGAGTACGAGCATGAGGAATTAGATTCATTAGATTTACATTCTAATATTGATAAGGAATTAGAGGATGAAATATCAAAGCTAGAAAATTTTGATAAAATATCATCTAATTTAGGACAAGCCTATGAGTATTTAGAAAATTCTAATTTTTCCGCCTTAGATTCAATTTATGATGCTGCAAAATGCTTAGAAAAAATATCTAATTATGATGCTAAATATTCTGAATTTAATGAAAAATTATTAGATACCTATTATATTTCATCTGAAATAAAGGATGAAATATCAAAGGAAATTAATTCTTTAGATTATGATGAAGAAGAATTAAATATAAAAGTAGAAAGATTAAATGATATTAATAAAGCTAAGGAAAAATATAAAAAATCAGTAGAAGAATTAATTGAATATAATAATAAAATTAAATTAGATATTGAAATGGTTAATAACTATGATGAGGTTTTAAAAGAGAAAAAGGAAGAAGTTATAAATTCTCATAAGGAATTAGCTAAAATAGCTAGTGATATCCATGAATATCGTAAGAGCATAGCTTCTAAAATGGAAAAAGCTATTATTAAAGAATGTATTGACCTGGATTTAAATAATACAATATTTAAAATAAATATTAATGGATTAGATATATCTGATCCATTTAATAAGCAGGCATTTTTAGATAATGGTATAGATAGTGCTGAATTTTTAATTAGCTTTAATAAGGGTGAAGTAGAAAAGCCTCTACATAAGGTAGCATCAGGAGGAGAAGCCTCAAGAATTATGCTAGCATTTAAGTCATTCTTTGCCGAGAAAACTGATGTTGGTGTTATGATTTTTGATGAAATTGATACCGGAGTTAGTGGCATTACTGCCAAAAAGATTGCTGATAAGATGTATGAAATTAGTAAAAAGCTTCAGGTTATATGTATCACTCACCTACCTCAGGTTGCAGCTAGAGGAGATTATCATAAATTCATATATAAAGAAGAAATTAATGATAGAACCTATACTAAGGTAAAGACACTTGATTTAGATGAGAGAATAGAAGAAATCGCAACTATGCTATCAGGTGATAGATTATCTATTTATGCTATAGAGCATGCTAAAGAATTATTAAATAATAAATAAAAAAGACCTTCGGGTCTTTTTATATTATTGAAATATTATAATTTTTTAGAGTGTTGTGACAAATGATGGTTCAAAGTTTTTTGAAGTAATAATCCATAATTAATTATAATAATAATCTTTTTTCTTTTCTCACTTGAAAATCTATAAATCTTATTTTATCATTTAATTGTATTAATCAATTCAAATATATAGTAAGGGAGTGAAATCTCTATGAATAAAAAATATTCATATGGTAATGAATTTATAACTGATTCTTTTTCGTTATGTAATTATGAATTTAATCTAAATAATACAAATAATAGAGTAATGAGTAGTTTCCTAATCTTAATTTGGAAGTGGTCGTAAATGAAATTGAGAAGAATATCATTTGATCCGTTATTAATTTTATCATTATTTTTCTTGACATTAATTCCCGTTATTTCATGCTATATACTTTTAACAACTGATTCATGTAATATAACAGTTAAGATTTTATTAATTGTTTTTTTCTCTATTTTAGTTTTCTTTTTATTGGTGATTGCATTTTTTCACATAAAAATAATATCATTTGAAAAAGAATATATAGTTATCTATGGTATATTTAAAAAAGAATATGTTTCTTGGACAAGCGTTAATATATGTTATAATACCATAGCAATGATTATTTTTATGCGTGCTTTTACTTTAGAAATAGAAATATATTGTCAAAAAAAATTTTATTGTATATGTAAAGAAGACTTTTATGAAAAAATAAAAGAATTAATAAATAGAATTTAAGTTAATATTTTATTGTTGATTTTATTAGATGTATTGAATAAAACTTATATTAGGTATTAGAAATCTTAATCCACTATTATATATAGAAGATATTATTCAAAATGATAATGATACATATGATATAATATATAAGAATCCAATTAGATATAAATCATATTATTATGATACAGAATCTGATATGTATTATTTAAATAATAGATATTATCATCCATTATTAGCTAGATTTATTACACCTGATAGTTATGAATATATAGATATAAATAATAATAAATCATTTAATTTATATGCATATTGTTATAATGATCCAATTAAATATGCTGATCCTGAGGGGAATATATCAATTTCTACATTAATAATTGGAGCATTAATAGGTGCAGCAATTGGATTTGGAGCTGTAGCGTATGTTGATTCTAAAGATGGTGAAATGTTTAATGGTGAAGTGAGATGGTATGATTACGCTGGAGCATCTATATTAGGTGGGTTATTAGGGGTGGCTGCAGTTTATCTTTTTGGCGCATCCGTTCCATTAACAATACCGACTTACAGTTTTATGAATACAGGTGGAGCCTTGGCATTAGGTATTACAGGTTCTTCAACAATTACAATTAGTGGTGCTCAAGTTTTAACCGGTGTTGGATTAACTGGATTATTATATATGCTTTCTAAGCAGTCAAAATCATCTGGTAAGGAAACCTCATCAGATAAGCCAAGCTGGGTAAATACTTCGATGGTTGACCCTTCACAAACTGCCCAACAGAATGCTACAAGGATGCTTAATGAAAAATATGGTCTTAATAATTGGATTAAGGGTCAAAGAAGTGAATTCAGTCAAATAGTTAAGTGGATTATAAGGTGGTTGAAAAAATATGGAAAATTATAAGAAATTATATTTTTATTTGGTGACGTTTTCACCGAAAAATGACGAATTAAATAGCTTAAATTTAGGATTGTTTTCAACCAAAAAGAAAGCGAATAATAAAATTATGAAATCCAAAAATCTACCTGGATTTAATGAATATTCAATTGCTGACTTTAAGATAAAAAAAACAGCTGTTTTATGTAGTGAAAATGCTGAAAAAAAGAAAATCAAATATTTGTATTGGCTTTATTCTGAAATTGATTATATTGATTACAGTGAATGGAAAGATTATGGGTATTATCATCTTAAAAAAATTGCATTAAATGATTTGAAATGGATTATCAATCACACAAGATATGGAAAGAATAATAAGAAATCGTTTATTATAGATAAAATTAAAGTAAATCTTATGACATGTTGGTCTGAAGGATTTATTCCTATAAATGATGAATAGTTTTGGTACTCAATATAAATAGGGATAATTTCTACAATTAAGTATGGATGTATGAGTTGTTATAGCGTTTATTTCAAAAGTAATGATAACTGGCTTGAAAATATTATAAAAAAAATCAAGAAAATTTTTGAATGGAAGTAAGACTTATGAGTAATAATAAAAAATCAATTTTAAATTGTTATAAAATTTTTTTCATATATTTGCTAACAATCATTTGCCTTATTTTTACGGTTATTTTTATTATTCTAAACATAATAAACATAAATAATATTTCAAAGGTTAATTCTAATATTAATTTTAATTACAAATATAAAGATTATGAGTTAAATAAAATTGATGGTAAAATAGAACTAATGAGAACAACCGAATATATTGATGATATGACAGTGATAAGAGAAAAAACTAATTTAAAAATGTTGATATTTCCTACTGCATTAAACTGTAATTACGTTAGTTATTATTCATACTTAGAAGAATATTATTATGATTTAGATTCCATTAAATATAGAGCTGAAATATATTTAGAAGTAAAATTTGAAAATGATACCTATTTTAAAGAAGAAATTGATAGATTAAATAATATTGAAATATGTAATAAAAAATTAGTTTTTGTTGATGATTTATTTTGCTATGATTCTTATATATCAATATATAATTGTAATTCTGAATATGAGTATTGTCTAGTTAACGAAAAAGATAAGATAATTCATTATATTTACTTAAATGAGGTCGGAATTAATAACTTTGTTTTTGATGATTTATTTATTCCTAAAAAAAGAATAATTGATTCTAGTTTTCCTAAGAATTTAATAAAGATAAATTATTATAATATGTATATGGTGTGAAACAATGAAATGTAAATTTTATGAACCAATTAATTATGTTTTATATTTTGTTATAAGTATAAATACTTTTTTGTTAATTGTCGGATATACGGTTCAAAAAAATATTGAATTTTATGGAATAAGTAATTTATATGATAGTTTAGATGGGTTACTAGCAGTTATATTTTTATCAATTTTACCATCGATTATTGCATTATTGTTAAATATTTTTGTGTTTGATAGAACTATTATTTTTAATAATGATGAAATTATATTTAAAAGATTATTTAAGGTTATTAAGATAATAAAAAAGGATGCAATTAATTGTATGATAATAAAAGATAAATGGGTAATTATATCAACAAAAAAAATTGATAAAAATGATTTGATTGATAATTTCTTTTTTGATGATGAATCTATTTGTATTCATAAATCAAAAAAAGCAGTAGAACTCGTTAGAAAAATAAATATTAGTTTAAAGGTGCCTATAAGCATTCAATAGAATTCCTTTATTTATGGTTCTTAAAATATAATTATTTTTTCTAACTTAAAAATCCATAAATATTACAATAATATTTAATTGAATTAATCGATTCAATATAAATAAATCATTAGTTAATTCGGCATTGTTAGAATCAATATAAATTTTTGTTTTACTTTGATTAATATAATAGTTATATATATGTCAATAGTAATTTCATCAGTTGATTACTTTTATTTTATTATCCACAAATGATAGGTCCTCTTTTAATTTTAATCTTAAAAAAACAGGTGGATTGATTAATCATTTTCATCCACCTGTTTTTAATAAATAATTGTTATTCAACCTATTATTGCATTTAAATAATAAATAAATAGGTACTCTAAATTAAAGGGGTTGTAGGGGGAAATCTAGCTTTAAACAAATGTGGATGTACCCTTTAAACTTTCAGGGATGCCACCTTTAAATTATCGGGTATGTTAAAAGGCACTGTTTTATGGGGA
>Ga0310694_10001285_pt1 | contig 28995 bp, 28 predicted proteins | sample 174DNAGHGhighgp2_FD_203884 | JGI IMG/M metagenome (GOLD analysis project Ga0310694, IMG submission 203884) | Sheep rumen microbial communities from Palmerston North, Manawatu-Wanganui, New Zealand - 1742 DNA GHGhigh gp2 (v2) (version 2) | ecosystem: Host-associated > Mammals > Digestive system...
GTGCTTTTTTGAGGATCCTTTCGAATTTCTGGTACGTGCTGTATCCCATAGCCGTACAGAGGTCCCTGGCGCTCCAGAACGCGCTGCCATTGTCGGCGACCTGCTTGATCCGTTCGAAATCGGATACTAATGGCTGTATTTCGTCATTTACTTTCATACCTACACAAATGTATACTATTTTGACGCGGGTGTCAATAGGTTCCTTAAAAAATTTCCAATAAAGAAGCCCTGGAAGTGGTCGGTTCAGGGCGAAAAAAGTGATTTGTCTTTCACTCGTTAGTTTTTCTCTACCTTTTTCTCGATGCTTTTAATCGAGTCAAGGAAAGCTTTTTCTACCGAGGAAAGGGTCTTCTGTTGATACTTGCGATATTCGCCTGTAGCCTTGTCGACTGCTTGCTCGTGGGAAATGGAGCCGTTGCCTTGTAGAAGTTTTTCTCCGCCGGCGGTGAGTATTTGGTCCAGATGCTTGGACCAGTCGGACATGGTCATCGGCTCGTGCCGTTCTGCCTTGCGTTCGGCGAAGTCCAGGTAACCGGATACAATCTGCCCCATGGCCCGGAGCTCACGCTCGTCTAGATAGTTTTTGGCAATCAGCGCATCTTGAAGGCTTGGCTTGTCGCCGGAAAATGTTGTGAGCCCCATGAACGCCTTTTCTGCGTCAGCTCGGCTGTAGATGACTTCTGCCGCAGTCTGTCCGTGTACAGCGAAGTGCATCTTGTTCTGCACCTTCTTGAAAAACATGATGGAAGTGTCGGCGTGCGGATCGTAGTCGATGCTTGTTGCGTAAATGTCGAGAACCTGTCGGTAGAACACCTTCTCGCTGGCACGGATGTCGCGAATCCGCGCCAGAAGTTCTTGCCAGTAATTGCCTCCGCCCAACTTTTTTAGGCGATCGTCGTCCATCGTGAAGCCCTTGACAATATACTCCTTGAGGCGTTTCGTGGCCCACTGCCTGAACTGGGTGCCACGCAGGGACTTTACGCGGTAACCGACAGAAATAATGACGTCAAGGTTGTAGAAATTCACCTCGTGAGACTGCGTTTTGCCCTCAATCGCCCCATGCGGAGTGGTTATTCGGAATTTCCGAACAACCTCTTTTTCGTCTAGTTCTCCCTCTTTGAATACATTCTTTATATGCTCGTTGATGGTCGATTTGGACTTGCCGAAAAGGGTTGACATCTGGTCCTGCGTGAGCCAGGCGGTCTCGTCCTCAAAACGGACCTCAACGTTGATTGTTTCGTCGTCTGTCCTGAATATGACAATTTCGTTTTCCATTTCGTTTTTCATGCTACACAAATGTATACTAATTTGACGCGGATGTCAATAGGCTCCCTAAAAAAATTTCCAATAAAGAAGCCCTGGAACTATTGTTTCAGGGCGATGAGGAAAGTTGCCTTAGGCGACCTCTATGTCAAGTTTTCCTTCCGTGTACCGCTTGACAACGGAATTGAGTAATGTCTGGTAGGGTATGCCCACGCGTTCGGCTTTTGCCTTGAACGCCTCCAGGACGCCGGGGTCGAAACTTGTACCGACCTTGGACTTTCTCGCTTTTTTTGCTGCACGTTGCTTTGAGGCCGCAATGGCCTTAGTCAGTGCGCCCGGTCCGCTAAACGAAAGACCGTTCTTCTCGGCCCACTTGTGATCCGCTAGTTCTTGGGCTTCGGTGCGGTTCTCGAAGTATGCGGCCTTTTTGGCTGCGTCTCGTTCGATTTCGTCAATTTTTCCCATTGTTTGTCCCTCAACTTGAAAGCGGTTGTCTACAATATATGATATTATCTTGATAATGTCAAGATTTATTTTAAGAAAAGACCTTGTCCGAGCCCGGTGCTGGAGCGCCTGCTGTGGACCAGCCCTGCCGGAAGCTCGAAATTATGCCGCCTTGCATGTAATTTTGTTGCCCGAAGCCGCGTCACCCCGCCGGGACGTTTATCTTGAACTTCTCCATTTCGCGGTCGATGACCTTGTTGGAGTAGTTCGCGTAAATGAGCGTCGTCTGTATGTTGGCCTGCTCCAAGCCCGGGTTTCTATTTCCCGTGGTTGTAGACGTCACCGAATTCATGCTCGATGAATATCACGTTGAATACATTTCCGATTCTGTGTCCTAAAAATGCGTGGTTGTCGCCGGTGGCGCGCATGACGATCAGGCATTCTATTCCGGGAGGAACTAGATTTTGAGCGGTTCTTGTTAAGGAATCCACCTTCATAGGCTCTATTCCGGCAATGCCGTGTTTGCCGGTGGAATAAGCTGCTGCCCATGTTTGGGTCGAAATCTTGGATAACCGCTCAAGATAGCGAATGAAAAAATCGCCATCACTCGATGCCGTGTCGTAGCTATACCTTTTCAGCCCCTTGAACGAGAAGACGATCTCGTCGTTTTGGGTATTGCTGATGGCGCTAGGTGTAGGGGTTAATTTCTTTAATTTAGCCATCAAGTTGACGCAGGAAGAAGGTTCTCATTGATTCGTTCGAGATGACGGTGCCTCTGTCGTGAGGAACTGCGTTTATCCATGGAGACTCGCCGTGGGTCAGGTCCATTAACCCTATGGCAGAGTAGGATTTGTAACGCTCGTAAACCTGGAACAGCAGGTCTTCTTCCTGTGGGGTTAGCTGAATAAGTTGCGGATCGTCTTCTAGAACGATTCCGTTGCTTCCGAATTTCTTGTAGTAGTCATAAACGGACGGGACTACGGGCCCGTACATCCAAGCCTCGATGTCGTCCGAGAATAATGGGCTGTTGAACAAGGCCAGGTGAAAGCCCTGTTCGTAGTATAGCAACTTTTGGAGCTTCAGGTTAGAAAGAAGCTCGCCGCCGTTCGCGGTGTCAAGTTCGGCGAACTTGATTAGCCTGTTTGCTATTTGCAGTGCTCTGGGCATATCGTAAACCTTTACCTTAAATATAACTAATTGCCGCCTATGGGGCAATATCAAACAATTACTACACAAATGTACACTATTTTTGCGCGGATGTCAATAGTTTTTTTGAATTTTTTTTCATAATTTTTCCCAAGTCCCCGCCGGGAGTCCGAAATTATGCCGCCTTGCATGTAATTTTGTGCTTTCCCCAGCCATATACCGCATGACCCCCTTGTAACAATTCCGTAATTTTCTAAATTTATACGCAATTACGCAATTTGTGGTAACGGATATCACGGATTGCCGTGCATTGAACGGACGAGACCCTCGCGATGACGTTGACTAGTGACTTTTTGTTTGCCGGACCGCACCCCGCAGTTCCCCGTATACTGGGGAAAGGGAGTCTTGATGGTGCGATAAGCAGAGACTCAATCGGCTAGAGTTGCGGACTCAATTCCCTTTCAAAACATTGGAATAGACTGGAATGATACACTTTAATGTCCCCCCGTATATCGGAACTGAATTCGATTTCATGCGACAGGCTGTCGAAAATCACAAGATTTGTGGCGATGGCCCATTCACAAAGCTTTGCAACAAATGGGTAGAGGACCGGTTTCATGCAAACAAGTGCTTGTTGACGACTAGCGGAACTTCCGCACTCGAAATGGCTGCGGTTCTATGCGAATTTAAGGATGGCGAAGAAGTCATTTTGCCGAGTTACACATTTAGTTCCACGGCGACAGCCTTTGTGCTCGCTGGAGCGAAGCTTGTGTTTGTTGATGTCGAACCGAAAACGATGAACATCGACATAGAATGCATCAAGAAAGCCATTACGCCCAAAACTAAGTGTATCTGTGTAGTGCACTATGCCGGCATTTCTCCAGACATGGATGCCATTATGGCGCTGGCCAAAGAACACAATCTCCTTGTTGTAGAAGATGCTGCACAAGGCGTCATGAGTTCTTATAAGGGTCGCGCTTTGGGAACAATCGCTGACATGGGCTGCTATAGTTTTCATGAAACTAAGAATTATTCCATGGGCGAAGGTGGAGCTATTGTCATTAATAATCCGAAATTTAGCGACCGTGCCGAAATTATTCGCGAAAAAGGCACCAATAGAGCCCAATTCTTTAGGGGCCAAGTCGCCAAGTACAACTGGGTGGATTTCGGAAGCAGTTGGCTTCCGAGCGATTTGAATGCGGCCTACTTGTGGGGGCAACTCCAGTGTGCCGACAAGATTAACGAGAACCGTCTCGCAACGTGGAATGCCTATTACAAGGCTTTTAAGCCGCTTGAAGAACTTGGCTTGGTAGAACTGCCGTTTGTTCCGAAAGAATGCGAACACAATGCGCATATGTTCTACATGAAGTTGAAAGATCTTGAGACGCGTCAGGATTTTATTCGCTACATGAAAGAGAACGAAATTCTGTGCGTGTTCCACTATGTTCCCCTGCATTCCGCACCGGCAGGGCAAAAGTTTGGTCGTTTTAATGGCGAAGATCGTTACACGACCAGCGAAAGCGACCGCCTTGTGAGGCTTCCGCTCTATTACGGAATTGCCGAAGAAGACCTTGACAAGGTAATTCGCTGTACATTGGACTATTTTAATAGGTAAGTCTATGATAAAAGTTGCCGTTGTTGGTGGCCCGATCCTATCTGGTGGAAAGAAAAATCTCATTATGGAGTATTTTCGCCATATAGACAAGAACCAGGTGCAAATGGACATCATTTGCAACGACAACTCCAACGCCATTCCTAAGGAAGAAATTGAATCCCTGGGAGGTCGCGTATTCATTGTTCCGTCGTTTAGAAAGTTGCCCGCCCATACATGGGCTCTGTACAGGTTGTTCAAACGTGAAAAATATGATGTTGTTCACGCATACAATAGTACGATGAACTTGTTCCCGATGTTTGCCGCAAAAATGGCGGGAGTAAAGGCTCGTATCAGTGAAAGCCTCTCTATGGCAGCGAAAGGCGAGGGCAAAACTTATGTCAAGTACGTACTAAAAAAATTTAGCAGATTCTTTTGTAATTACTATATGGCGTGCGGTAAGGATTGCGGTGCATGGCAGTTTGGCGAAGATATGCTGACCAGTGGCAAAATTGCAATCTTTAAGACGGCAATCAATACTGAAGCGAATGCGTTCAATCCGGAATTGCGTGATATAACTCGCAAAAAGTTCGGTTGGCAGGATAAGGTTGTATATGGATTTATCGGCCGGTTTGAAATGCAGAAGAACCCGTTGTTCTTAATTGATATCATGGCAGAAGTTCGCAAGAGGCAGGACAACGCCCAGTTTGTGATAATTGGTGCCGGCGATATGGAAAAGCAGATGCTTCAGAGAATAGAGCAGTTGGGTATCAAGGATTCCGTTGCCTGGCTGGGGCGCCGTGAAGATATACAGCAGTTCTACAATGCCTTTGATGCCTTTTTGTTGCCGAGCCTGTATGAGGGCCTGCCCGTAGTTGGCCTTGAAAGTCAGAGCGCAGGGTTGCCGATATTCTTTTCTACTGCGGTGACCCCTGAAGCGGCTGCTTGTGAACTGGGTGTGTTTACGCCTCTCTCTGCTGGGGCAGTTATTTGGGCGAAAAAGATTATTGAAGAAACGGCTAAGAATATGCCAATTCGACGCAGCCATGCCAAGGAAGTGGCTGATGCTGGCTTTGATTCTAAGGTTGAAGCGGATAGAATGTTGAAATTTTATTTGGATGCGGTAAAAAAATAGCATGGGCTCTTACTCGAGCAATAATAAGCGCATAGCAAAGAATACGCTCTTGCTGTATATAAGGATGCTCCTTGTAATGGTGGTAAGTCTTCTTACTAGCCGAGTCGTGTTGAATGCTCTTGGGGTCGAGGATTTTGGTATTTACAATGTGGTTGGCGGCTTTATCACCATGTTCACCATGTTGAGCGGTAGTTTTTCTACCGCGATATCAAGGTTTATTACATATGAACTTGGAAAAGGGGATTCTTCGAAGTTAAATGCAATTTTTTGTACCAGCGTAAATATTCAGTTGATAATGTCAATTATTGTTGTGGTCGCTGCGGAAATAATCGGCATTTGGTTCTTGAACACGAAGATGAATATACCAGTGGATAGAATGGGCGCTGCTAACTGGGTCTTGCAGTGCTCGATAGGGGTGTTTGTTTTAAATCTTCTAAACATCCCTTTTCATGCAGAAATTATTGCTCATGAACATATGAGCGCATATGCGATTGTGAGTATTGTTGACGTCTCCTTAAAACTTCTTGTAGGGTATTTGCTTTGGATTTCGCCATGTGATTTGTTGAAGGTGTACTCGGTTCTACTTTTGGTGGAAGCGGTAGTGATACGTTTCGTTTACATGGTTTACTGTGCAAAAAAATTTGAAGAATGTTCATATAAATTTTGTTTTGACAAGAAAATATTTAGTGAAATGGGAAAGTTTGCAGGATGGAATTTTTTAGGGTCTTCTGCGGGTATTTTAAATACTCAGGGAGTGAATATGCTCATGAACATTTATTTTGGCGTTGCTGTCAATGCTGCTAGGGGACTTGCTTCTCAGGTAGATTCTGCGGTAAGATATTTTACAAGTAGTTTTACGACGGCAATTAATCCGCAAATTACAAAATCCTATTCTGCAGGAGATTTAAATTATACAAACCAACTTATATGTCGAGGAGCAAAATTTAGTGTATACCTCTTTTTGTATATGGCAGTTCCAATTGTTTTGGAAACCCAAACATTATTAAATGTTTGGTTGAAAAGTGTTCCTGATTATACGGTTACTTTTGTTAGACTGCTTGTTATGGGGACTTTTGTGGATTCCGTTCTTGGAAATTCTTTTTGGACTGCTATTATGGCAACTGGTAACATTAAGGCTTATCAAATTGTCATATCGATTGTAGGAATATCCGTTTTCCCAATTTCATGGGTGTTTTTTAAGTTCGGCTATGGTCCTGCGTCGACGTATGTTGTTTATATTGCAATTTATTGTATTGCTTTTTGCGTACGGCTTTATTTTACAAATAAACAATTGAACTTGCCTTTAAAGTATTTCTTTAAGTATGTAATGATTAGAATTGTTCCAGTCGTTATTTTGTGTTTTTTGCTCCCGATGCCATTGGTGATGAACGTAAACGAGGGCTTTATAAGGTTGGTTGTGACGTGCTTAGTTAGCTTTATATTGTCGTCTTTTGTTATTTACTTTGTTGGTCTTGACGGAAATGAACGTGGCCGGGTAAAAAGCATGATCAGTTCCAAAATTCAAGGCATTAGGAAGTAGATTTTATGGGAAAGAAAAAAGTTTTATTATTGGGTGGAACTGGGGCGATGGGCGACCATCTAACTAGGCTTCTGAATCAAGATTTTGATGTTTATGTGACAAGCCGTAGGGAAAGAACTTGCCCTGGTGTGACCTATATACAAGGAAACGCCCATGATTCGGAATTTTTAAAAAAAATATTGAATGAACGGCATTATGATGTTCTTGTTGATTTCATGATTTATCGCACAGATGAGTTTTCTAAAAGGGCTGAATTCCTGCTCTCAAAAGTTGATCAATATGTATTTCTCTCTTCTTCGCGAGTTTATGCCGATTCTGAAAAGCCCATAAAGGAAGACTCGCCAAGATTGTTGGACTCCTTTAAAGATGAAGAATATCTGCAAACGGATGAATATGCTCTTTCAAAGGCGAGGGGAGAGGATGTCCTTCGTAAATCAGGCAAAAAGAATTGGACTATAATTAGACCTTATATCACGTATAGCGAGAAACGCCTTCAGTTGGGCGTACTTGAAAAGGAGGGATGGTTATTTCGTGCGTTGAATGGAAGAACTATTGTCTTTTCACAGGATATAGCAGACAAAACAACGACCCTTACATACGGCTATGATGTGGCTCGGGGAATTGCCTCAATAATAGGGAAAGATGAAGCCCTCTCACAAACATTTCATATAACAGTAGACGAAAATCACACGTGGGCGGAAATATTCAATCTATATATTGAAGTGCTAAAAAAGAATGGGATCAATCCGAAGGTGAAAATGACAAAAAAAATTCATCGGATTGAAAATCCTGGTTCAAAATGGCAGGTTGTGGTCGATAGATACTATAATCGGCAATTTGATAATGCGAACATCAAACGTTTTATAGATACAAGTACCTTTGTGCCTACAATGGTTGGTCTTGAAAAATGCTTGGATTCTTTTTTGAAAAATCCATCATTTACATACATTGGTGGTGAAGAACAGGCTATATTTGATAAAATTACAGGGGAGATGACCCCTTTATCCCAATTGCTGGGTTGGAAACAGAAAGTAAAATACCTATTATATAGGTTTATCATCCCTCAATGCTTATATGGATTTTTCAAAACTTCATTTTTTAACTTAAAAAACAAGGTTTAGATTATGAAAGAATTTCATTATTCCGTTGAAAGAAACGTTCAAATATGTATAGCCTTGTTTAAGGCGAATGGGATTAAGAAGATTGTTGCTAGCCCGGGCTCAACAAATATTCCTTTTGTTGGTAGTGCGCAAAGTGATCCTTGGTTTGAAATTTATTCTTGTGTTGACGAACGCTCTGCGGCATATATGGCCTGTGGTTTGTCTGCAGAATCAGGAGAACCAGTAATCCTTACATGTACTGGAGCTACTGCATCTAGAAATTACATGTCTGGACTTACAGAGGCGTTTTATAGAAGACTCCCTATTATTGCATTGACGTCAACGAGAGCGCTTTCATCTATAGGGCATTTATCTGCTCAGGTTATTGATCGTACCGCAGTCCCTAATGATATTGTCAAATTGAGTGTTTTTGCTCCGTTAGCTAAAAATAGCCGCGATGAATGGGATTGCAAAATCAAGGTTTCTAGAGCGCTGGTTGCATTAAAGAAAGACGGTGGTGGCCCTGTTCATATAAACTTGGAAACAGAAAGTAACTTTGATTTTTCCGTTGAAGAAATAAAAGGCGTCAGACCGTTGCAGTATGTGACGCCATATGATAAGTTCCCGGCACTTCCTTCTGGTAGAATTGCTATATATGTGGCATCGCATACGGAATTTTCAGAAAAACTTACAACATTGGTGGATAAATTCTGCGAGCAACATGATGGGGTTGTGTATTGTGACCCGACAAGTAATTACCATGGAAACTATGGTATTATGGCCCCGTTGCTTGGTTGCCAAGACAAATATTTAAGCCCTGCATGTAACATGAATTTGGTTATATATATGGGTGATGTAAGCGGCGCTTATGAATCGAATTGCCTTCTTCCCAAAGCGAACACGCTTTGGCGCGTAAGTGAAGATGGCGAAATTCGTGACCCTTCGAGAAGTTTGTCGTGTACCTTTGCTATGAAGGAAGAAATTTTCTTTCAAAATTATGTAGATGCCGAGTCATCGAGAAAGAATCTGACTTTTTATAACGAATGTCGGAATGATTACGACCGCTTGTATTCGTTGATTCCATCCGATATGCCTCTTTCAAATATTTGGATGGCAAGACAAATGGCAAAGAGGATTCCAGAAGGGAGTGTCGTTCACTTTGCGATTTTAAATTCTTTGCGATCATGGAGTTTTTTCGAAATGCCTAAGTCTGTAAGAGGTTATAGTAATGTGGGTGGTTTCGGTATTGACGGAGGTATTTCGTCCCTTGTTGGGGCGTCCTTGTGCCGTCCAGATAAACTGTATTTTGGAATTGTTGGTGATTTGGCATTTTTCTATGATATGAATGTTTTTGGAAATAGGCATATTGGAAATAATATCCGAATTTTGCTTGTGAATAACGGAAGAGGCATGGAGTTTAGAAACTATACTCATCCGGCATCTGAATTTAGCAATGAGTCTGTTGACAAGTTCATTTGTGCGGGAGGGCATTATGGAAATAAATCTGCTTCCTTGGTTAAGGATTATGTCCAGAATTTAGGCTTTGAATACATGACTGCATCTAGCAAGGAGGATTTCTTTAATCAAGCGGAAATGTTCCTTTCGCCCAAAATTGGAGACAGACCGATTGTATTTGAAGTTTTTACGGAGCAAGATGATGAAAATACGGCATTACGTGAAATCCGGAATTTAGACAAGTCAACAGAAAAGATGATGCAAAATATGGCTAAGTCTGTGTTGACCAAAACCATGGGCGAAGACGGTTTTACAAAATTGAAGAATTTCATTAGAAATAGATAAGTATGAAAATCGGAATTCTTACGTTTTATCGCGTTGATAATTTTGGGGCTAATCTGCAAGCTCTTTCGACGTATTATTACTTAAAAAAACATGGCCATGAGCCGGTGATGTTGGAATATGTGTCTAGGGTTACGGCGGCATATTCTTGGATTTCCGATTTTAAAGGAAAATATAAACCTAAGAAACGGTTGGTTCAAAAGGCAGAACACCTTCGTTTTATAGATTCACATATAAAGAATCAAATTCGAAATTTGCGTTCATCTTCGGACGTACTGAAAGCAATAAAAGAAAATAAAATAGAAGCGATTATCGTAGGCTCAGATGCTGTTGTTCAGCATTGGCCCTTATTTTCTACGTTGAAGTTTAGTCTACAAAGACCTTATTGGTTTGAACCTTTTCCCTCGGAACGGCGCTTTCCAAACCCGTTTTGGGGCGTTGGTTTTTCTGAGAGTATTCCGACGGCAATGATGGCGGTGTCTTCGCAGAATAGCCCTTATAATAGATTTTCTTTTATTACGAAAAAACGTATGAAGAAAGCCTTAGGAAACATACGGTACATTTCTGTAAGAGATGAATGGACTAGGGTGATGATGAATGCTTCGGATCCGTCTTTGAAAATTGACATTGCTCCGGATCCAGTGTTTGCTTTGAATCAGAATTTGGAAGAAGTAATACCTTCCGAAAAGGATGTCCGCTCAAAATTCAATTTACCACAAAAATACATTTTAGTTGGGTTACGGTCTCAAGTTTTTTCTGTAGATTTTCTAAGAGAATTAAATGAAAAATTCAAGAATCGGGGCGAGGAATGCGTGGCTTTCAATATAGATGGAGCAATGGCATACAGCCATCCGTTTGCATACGAAACGCCGGGACCGATATCTCCGTTGTATTGGTTCGCCTTGATAAAGTATTCTGCAGGGTATATTGGAAGTAACATGCATCCGATTGTTTCTGCTCTTACATGCGGAGTTCCTTGTTTTAGTATTGACAATTGGGGACGAACTAATTTTTGGGGCAAAAAAATAAAGGATGGGAGCAGTAAAGTTCAGGATGTCCTATCCCAATATTGCATTGTTGATTGGCGAAAGGCGATAGACGACGGAAAGTGTGATGTGTCTCCGCAAGAAATGGTGGATAGGATTAGTGCTTTTCCTGTTGGCAAAGTCCGAACAATATCTGAGCAAAGATTAGAATTGTATAATCAAGTTATGCAGAAAATTTTATCCTCTTTTTTATAAAAAATGGAACTACGTAGCTGTATACCTCATAAAGCCGAAGATAATGTTCAGAGAATCAGTGTGTTTATGCTGGTATCTTTGGTGTTGTTTTCTTTCTTTGAGGTGATTTTCTTCCCTCAGGCTGAAAATGTTTATGGCTGTTTTGTTTTTTTTGTTGGATGGATTTTTCTATATACGTTCGTATTACGAGTTAAGGGGATTAAACGTAATAAATGTTTGCTTCCGTATTTGGCGATGCTTGGCTTGGGGGTTACTTTTTTTTGGTTGCCTCTTATCGCAACTTTGTTGGAAGGCAAGCCACTGACTTTCCGTTTTCAGAATCCGTACCTAACATTTAATAACCAATTGATCAACCTTGTTATGTTGATTCTTGCATATAGGTTGTGCCTTTTGACATATAAGCGAAACAACTGGCTTCAACGGTTGTGGAAAAAGATAGGGTATTTTACTCCTCCCACGGATAATCAAATGTGGGCAATGGGATGGATTGGCGCACTTGCTTTTTTGTTCTTACTCTCGGTACAGGGGAGCGACGATGGTAAAGCGGAAAATCTTGGAGTTTTGGGACACTTGTGCGGTGTTTTGAAAACGTTCATAACGTTTCCGTTTCTATTGCTTTTTAAAAAAGAATATGGCGGAAATGATGAGAAGCAAAAGACGAGATTTTTTTTGGTTGCTTTTTTTATTTTAAACGTGATTTTGGGGTTAGCCACGGGCAAACGAACGACTATTTTGGGGCCGGTAATGACATTAGCCATGTGTTATCTTGTTCCTGTTTTTACGGAAAATAAACGAGTATTCACTGTACGCAACACGATAATCCTTTTAGGTGCATTGTATTTGATTACCGGGCCTGTTGCAAATATGGCGATGGCGATGGCGTTAGGACGAGATAATTCTGGACAATCTGATTCGTCAACGACTTTTAACAACATAATGAGAATTTATCAAGATAAGGAACTTTTGCATTCGTTGTATCAAATGACTATTAGTGATAGAGATAATTTGGGCGACAATATGTATGGGTGGAGTGAATACTATGTGGACAATGTGCTTTTGGATCGCTTTTGCAATTTGCGTGTGTGTGATGCGACGTTGTTTTATGCGAAAAAACTTGGGTTTGATAATCCCAAAATGCATGAGTACATGGCTAATCAAGTGCTATTCTTGTTGCCGACTCCGGTATTGCATATGTTAAATATACGGGTCAATAAATTTCAACTCCAGTATACTCCTGGTGATTTGCTGTCTACTGAGGTGCTTAAACTGAAAAATCAGTATCATGGATATCGTGTGGCGGGTGCAACTGGTATAGGACTTTACCTATGGGGCTACAAGTACTATATAATAGCTTTTTTTCTGTATTATGCTCTTTTCTATTTTCTTTCATCGAAGGTGCTGGTGACGTCTGCTGGTAGTGTGATAATTCCGGTTGTGGAGATAATAGTTTTGTTTAGAACATTTCTCTTATTTAATAACGACATAGGCATTGTTCGTGTTGTATCAACACTCTTGCGTACTGGTTGGCAAGCAATTGTTGTGTATTGTTTGGTTTTCTTTGTCGTCAGAAAAATTATAAGGTAAGTAATTATTGTGATAAAAAAAGTCTACTACCCTCGTCTGGATTTACTTAAGTTCCTGTGCTGTGTTGGAGTTGTGTCTATACACACAAAACCATTTCTTTATTGTGCTGATGCAGCAAGCGAAATAATGCATTTTTTTTCCGCGATGTGTGTGCCCCTTTTTTTTATGGCCTCTGCATTTCTATTTTGGAGAAAAATTAACTTTGACTTTGCAAATGATGCAGGAGTGTTGAAACATTTTGTAATGAGATTATTTATTTTGTATGTGTTGTGGTCGATTTTGATTTTGCCTTCGTGGCTTATTGGTTTCTATCATAAGTATCCAGGAGAATGGTTATATTTACTTCCGTTTAAATTTTTAGTGACTGGCGCCGCACATGGTTCATGGTTTATAATGAGTCTTATTCAAGGAATTCTTCTTTGTTATGTTTTAAATCGCTTTTTAGGGAAAATTATTACAACAATTTTGTGCTTTGCTGTGACATCCTATATAAATTTTGTGTTTCATGGAATGCCGGACTATTTAAATGTGTATTACCAGTATAAGATATTTGATATATGGTTTTCTCCGTTTAATGCAATTTTGTGGATTCAATTAGGTTATCTTATTCATGTTCTCTTTAATATTCGACGTCCTCCTATGTTTAAAATGTGTTGGATAGTCTTTTTTTTGGGGGGGGCGGCATATATGGCTAAAGATGTTCAATATATTAATTTTATTATTGATATTTTATTCAGGTTCTTTGTGCTTTATTTTTGTATAGTCCCAATGGAAAAAGGAATGTTAGATTTTTCAACGATTCGGAAAATGTCTATAATAGTTTACTTTGCTCATTTTGTATTTGTGATTTTATGGCGTGTTTTAGTGGAAAAGAAGATTCTGTCTTATGAATATGGACTCCAAGAGTTTTCTGTAGTGCTTTTTAGTTCGATTTGCGTATCTTATGTAGTAGTAAAACTTTCTGAAAAGATTAAATTTTTAAAATACTTGTATTAAGGTTTTTATGAAATATTGTTTTGTAATTCCATATCAGTGTATTTCTCCTAAGGGGGGGGTAAAACTTCAGGCGGAAATGTGGAAGGTTGGCTTGGAAAAGTTGGGCCATTCTGTTACCATGGCCGGGTCATGGGATACTCCGGAGTGGTCTTCTTTTGATGCGATAATAATATTCGGATCCGCGCCTGGTGTTGCAACTATGGCAAAATCTTTGGCTACGGAAAATCCAAATATTGTTATGGCCCCGATAATTGATCCTCGGTGGGCGGCCTTCATTTACAAGTTTTTTGTCAAGTACTGGGGGGCAAAAAAGTTCCTTGGATTGTCGTCTCAGTTTCATGATTTGTGGCTTGCGAGAAAGTATCCATGTCTTTGGCTTGTGCGGAGCGAGCAGGAACGCCATATGGTAAATTATGCTCTTGAGATTCCGCAAGATAAGATTGTGAAAATCCCGCTGCATTATAGAATCCCGTCGCTAGAAGGATTTCCGCAAAAAGAGGATTTTTGTTTCCATGCAAGCCGTTTAAGGGCGGAAAATAAAAATGTCCCAAGGATGATAGAAGCGGCGAAAAAATATGGTTTTGATTTGAAACTTGCTGGGCACCTTAAGGGCGAATCTGAAAAAAAATGGCTAAATAATCTTATTGGTGATTCTAAGAATATTGAATATGTAGGTGAGATTTCTGAGTCGAAATTATTGGATTATTACAAACGTGCGAAGGTACTTGCTTTGCCCTCAATGGTTGAAGGTGTGGGAATGGTTGCCCTTGAGGGCGCTGCATATGGTTGCGAGATTGTTCTTACAAATGTCGGCGCGCCAAAGGAATACTATGATGGTCGAGCAATTCTGGTGAATCCCAAGTCGGTCGATGAAATTGGCTTGGGGATATCCAAGGCGATAAAAGAAGGTTTTTCTCAACCGGAACTTAAGTCTTATGTTGAATCTCACTACAGCGAAAAGGCTCTCATGTGTGAACTGAATGAAAAAATTTCTGCGGCGGTAGGTGGATTATGAAAACTATAGATATTAATGAATGCCATGCCATTTTACTTGATTTAGCAAAAGAATTGCATCGATTATGCGTTAAGCATGACATTCCATACTTTATGCTTGGCGGTACGATGCTTGGTGCAATTCGTCACAAAGGCTTTATTCCTTGGGACGATGATATGGATTTTGGAATACCGCGGAAATACTTTAAAGATTTTATTTCTATTGCTGAAAAAGAGTTGAAACCTGGTTGTTGTATAAAGAGCCGGTTTAATTCTAGTTTGATTAATTTAGATGTGCTAAAGTTGGAGAATTCTCGGACGGTTATCGAAGAGAAACATAATGAACTGGCTACAGAAAAAATAGGGATTAACATTGACATATTTCCGTTGGATTATGGCAATGGGAAAAGCTCGTATCTTTCAAGGAATGCGCTTATTTTTAATATGGTTCGTATTGTCTCGTTTGAGTACTCTAAAGATTCCTCTGTGCCGTATCCCAAAAGAATGCTTGTAAAACTCGCAAAAATTTTAAAACCGATAAGCCCTATTTTTTTGTCAAATTATGTTGAGAAAAATAGCAAACGATACAAAAATGGTGATTTTTTAACCAACTACTATGGATTGTATAAATTTAGGGAAATTGTGCCTAAAAAAATATGGGGCACCCCTCGTTTATACCAATTTGAGGATACTGAGTTTTATGGAGTTGAAAATTATGATGCATATTTAACTCACTTCTACAAGAGTTATATGGAACTTCCTCCAGAAAACAAAAGACATTCTCATTTGGAAAATGCCTTTTGGAAAGACTAATGTAGAATGATTAAAAAAGGAGTAAGATGAATTCGCTGCTTATTTCCATTATCGTTCCCGTTTACAATGTTGAGATGTATCTTGACAAATGCGTGCAAAGTTTACTGAATCAGACGTATAAGAATATTGAAATTATTCTTGTTGATGATGGCTCGCCTGATAATTGTGGAAAAATGTGCGATGGTTATGCAGCTATAGATTCTCGCATCAAAGTCATACATAAGGAAAATGGGGGGCTTGTGTCTGCACGAAACGCCGGATTTGAGGTGATGTCTGGTGATTGGCATATGTATGTGGATAGTGATGACTGGATCGGCTTGGATACATGTGAAAAATTGGTCGCGGCCATTAATCGCCATCCTGATGAGGATTTGATTTTCTTCAATATGGTTATGGAATTGAATTCGAAAACTATTAAGGGGAAAAGAAAACTTCAAAGCGATAAGCCTGAAGTGCAATATGATAGGTGTGGTTGTATTGAATTGTCGAAAAAGACGTTGGATCATCTTGCTGGAGTGGCATCTGCATGGGCGAAATTAATAAATACAAACCATGCAAGGTCTAACAACTTGATGAGTAATCCTAAATTAAAGCAGGGCTCTGAGGACACGGAGTTTAGTCTTAGGGTTTATTACTCTTGTAGGAAATGTCTTTACATTGATGAATACCTTTATCATTATAGGTATAACCCAACATCGGTTTCGAAAAAGATTGATGAACGGAATGCCCAATATATAGCAGATTGTTATACAGAAATAGAAAAAGAAATTAAGACTTTAGAACAAACGGATGATTTTAAGAAAATTTTGCTTCAAGATGTTTTGTATGCAATAGTTGCAATTGCACTAACCACGTATTTTAATCCAAACAATGGAGATTGCTATTCGCTTCGTGTGAAGAAGTTTAAGGAAGTGATTAGTCGTAATGGAATATTTAGGGAGGCTTTGGCTGCGGGAACTACAGATGGCATTGATAAGAAAAGAAAACTTATCCTTTCGTGCATAAGAAAAAGAATGTATTATGTAATAGACATAATCGCATATCTCAAGTTGTTGATGATAAAAGTGGGCTACTATAAGTATTAAACAGGTGAAATTTAGTAGACGAAATAAATAATGACTGAATGCTGATGAGGACGATTTTGCTGTGATATCAATAAAAAATAAAGAAGATTGTTGTGGATGCTCCGCTTGTGCTCAGGCGTGCCCCAAGAAATGTATAGATATGATTGAGGATAGTGAAGGATTCCTTTATCCTCGTGTCGATTTGTCGGCCTGTATTGATTGCGGAGTCTGTGAGAAAGTTTGCCCTATAAAAAATCAAAAACCCGAACGGTCTTTCCAGCAGACTGCGTATGTTGTTCAAAATAAGGATTTGGTTGCTTTACGAGAAAGTACTTCGGGAGGGGCATTCTCTGCGCTGTCTTGCTGGGCTCTTAAACAGGGTGGTGTTGTCTTTGGAGCTGCTTATGATGATGATTTAATCGTTCGACATCAATTTGTTGATGATGTTCAATCATTAAAGAAATTTCGAAATAGCAAATATGTTCAAAGTGAAATAGGAAATAGCTTTCAGCAGGTTAAATCATTTTTGCAAGAAGGGCGGATTGTCCTTTTTAGCGGAACATCGTGCCAAATAGAAGGCTTGCTTTCATATTTGCGTAAGCCTTATGAGAATCTTTGGACTGTAGATGTTGTTTGCCATGCGTGTCCATCCCCGTTAATGTTTCGGAAGTATAAAGAATGGCAAAAATTAAAATATGCCGGTGAAATTAAAAATATTGCCTTTCGTGACAAGTATTATGGATATAAATATTCGACAATGTCGGTATTTAGAAATGGGAAAAATTACCATGAGGGAATAGATACAGACCCTTATCTAAGAGCTTTTTTCTTACACCTTAGTATTCGGCCTAGTTGTTTTAAATGCGCTTTTAAAAAAATTCATCGCCCGTCGGATTTTACTATTTGGGATTGTTTTGATGTTGAAAATTTCTGTAAGGAAATGGATAATGACCGAGGTGTAACAAAAGTTCTTTGCCATTCTCCTCGTGCTCAATCATTGATTTTAGAACTGGAGAACTACTTGACGATTTGCGAGGTTTCTCCTAAAAAAATCATAGAAGGCGAAAAGGAACTTGTTAAATCGGTTGATCCTTGTGAAAGGCGAAATCAGTTTTTTAAAGATTTGAATGAAATGCCTGTAGAGGAGTGCTTCGAAAAGTATTTTCCGTTAACGATGCGGCATAGAATTGAAAAACAGGTTCGTGTTTGGACAAATCGTTTTGGTATTTATAAATTCGCAAAGAAAGTGTTTAAAATAATTAATGGGAAAAGAGAGATTAAGCGATGATAAAAAAAGTTGCTCTTGCAATTAATTACGATTATCATGATTATGGTGGAATGCTTCAAGCTTTTGCTACGCAACAGGTACTAACGAAACTTGGCGTTGACAGCGAAGCCATCAATTTTGATAATTTGAAGAAAGATATCAATAAGCGAAAGTGGAAATACTTTCTGAGTAACATTTTTGATTTTAGTATTGTAAAAGAGAAAGGTAAAATAATTGAGAAGAAAATAAGACGAAAAGCAAATAGAAAATTTTCGGTGAATTTGCAAAAACGTGATGATGCGTTTAATCGTTTCTGTTCGGCGAATTTTAAAGTTTCTCGAAAATTTGAAAATTGGGAAGACTTGAGAAATTCTTGCAAAGAATATAATTCTGTTGTTGTTGGTAGTGATCAGTTGTGGCTTCCGTCTAATGTTGTGGCTGATTACTATACATTGAATTTTGTCCCTGACGATGTGAATAAGGTGGCGTATGCAACAAGTTTTGGTATTGGTGAAATTCCCGCTAAATATGAACATATTTATGCGAGATTCCTTTCGCGCATAAATCATCTATCTGCTCGTGAAATTTCTGGAAAATCGATTATAAAGAAAATCGTTGGTCGAGATGTTCTGCAAGTTTGTGATCCAGCCTTGTTGTTGGATGCTGATGGTTGGGATGAAGTTGCGGCTCCACGTATTGTTCACGAAAAATACATATTCTGTTATTTTATGGGAGACAATCCTGACCAACGTAATTTTGTAAAAAGGCTTGCTCACAAAACGGGATGTAAAATTGTCGCATTACTGCATTTGGACCAGTTTATTCCGAGTGATGAACTTTATGCTGATTATACACCCTATGATATCACGCCGGCAGATTTTGTCTCTTTAGTAAAATATGCGGATTATGTGTGTACAGACTCATTTCATGGTACGGTTTTTTCAATAATTTATAGTAGGTCTTTTTTTACTTTTATGCGGTTCAGAAAAACTGCGTCTCTTTCAACGAATACTCGTATTACATCTTTGTTGGAAACAATAGGACTGGATAATCGTTTGTTTGAAGGTGCTTCTTTTTCTGAGGAATGTTTGGATATAAAAAATTGGGATAAAGTTCAACACGAGGTTTCTGAATTTAGGGCATGTTCTGTGCGATATTTAAAAAAAGCTTTAGACTTATAATACATTCCTAAGGGGCTTAATCTTTTATGAATAGTCTTTATAATCAAAAAAAATATATTGAAGATATTCAGTTTGTTGCGAGTTTACATTTCCCTTGGGAAAAATTAAAAAACGGAAGTATCATGATTTCCGGTGCGACCGGCATGATAGGAAGTTTTCTTGTAGATGTTATTCTGGAGAAAAATGCATCCGAAGCTTTTGGCTGTACTATATATGCTCTAGGAAGAAATGAAGAAAAACTTAAGTTCCGATTTTCTAAATATGCAGATGATCCGCATCTTGTTTTTATGCAATATAACATTCAAGAGCCGTTAGTCTGCAAAAATCTTGGCGATGTAAATTACGTTCTTCATTTGGCATCGAATACTCATCCATTGCTTTATTCAACAGATCCGATAGGAACTGTTTTGACGAACATTATCGGCGTAAAGAATATGCTTGATTTTTCCGTAGAACACCATGCAACTAGGTTCGCTTTTGCCTCGTCAAATGAAATGTATGGGGAAAACCGTGGGGATGTTGAAATGTTTGATGAAAACTATTGTGGCTACATAAACTGTAATACTCTTCGGGCGGGCTATCCGGAAAGCAAAAGATGTGGCGAGGCCTTGTGCCAGGCGTATAAGTCGCAAAAAGAACTCGATATCGTTATTCCTCGGGTGACGCGCACTTTTGGCCCGACAATGTCGATGTCCGATACAAAGGCGGCGAGCCAATTTGTAAAAAAAGGGGTTGCTGGAGAAGATATTGTTCTGAAATCTGCAGGAACTCAATATTTCAGTTATACATATGTTGCTGATGCTGTTAGTGGTTTGCTGACCGTACTGCTAAAGGGCGAAAGTGGTGAAGCGTATAATATCGCCGATGAGTCTTGTGACATTAGATTAAAAGATTTGGCTGGTATAATCGCCAATATCAATGGAAAAAAAGTTATATTTGAGATTCCAGATGCTATTGAAGCGGCTGGGTATAGTACCGCGACTAAGGCTAGATTAGATGGAAGTAAGTTGAAATCTCTAGGCTGGAAACCTAGGTATGATATAAAAACAGGAATTGAAAGGACTGTTGAAATTTTAAAAACGATACAAGGGTAAGCCCGTGAAAAATTATGTGATTTTATTGGCCGGTGGCGTTGGCAAAAGAATGGGTGGTGATATTCCCAAGCAATTTATGGAAGTTGATGGGAAACCGATAATTGTTTACACTATTGAGAAGTTCCAAAGAAATTCTCAGATTGAAAAAATTGTCGTTGTTTGTGTAAAAGATTGGATCGAACATTTGCGCGGGTTGATTGCCAAATACTCTCTTACCAAAGTTGAGTGGATTGTTGAAGGCGGCGATACGGGACACGATTCTATAAGAAACGGTGTGTTCTTCTTAAAAGATAAAATCGAACCGGGCGATTTTGTTGTAGTACATGATGCTGTGAGGCCGATTCTCCCGCAAAAGGCGATTGACGAAGTGCTCCGTGTCGCTCATGAAAATGGCAATGCGTCTTCTTCGATTGTTTGCCACCCCCCAATCGTCTATACGGAAGATGGATTGTCGGGGATTACCGATGTCGATAGGGAGCATGTGATGCTAACGGCGTCGCCTCAGGTGTACAATTACGCTCTTGTTTTGAAATGCTATGAGCGTGCAGAGCAAGAAAATAAGCATAATTTCACATTTACTAGTTCGTTGCTCATTCACTATGGTGAACGAGTGTATTTTGCAAAAGGGACGACGAGCAACATTAAAGTCACAAAAAAAGAAGATTTGGCGTTGTTTGGTGCACTATTAAAGCTGCCGGAAGAGCTTTTGTATAGTTAAGCGTTTGTAATTTAGGAGATAAACCATGAATTGCTCTGAATACTTAGTAGACTTTCTAATCAAGCATGGCGTAACTGATGTGTTCGGTTATGCTGGCGGCTATATCGTGCCGTTCATGGATGCACTTTACAAGCGTAGGGATGAAATAACTACGCATGTGTGCTACCATGAACAGGGCTGCGCTCTAGCGGCAGATGGTTTTGCGAGAACAACAGGAAAGTTGGGCGTGTATTTTACCACGTCAGGTCCTGGAGCGGTTAATGGTCTTGGTGGACTTGCGGATGCATGGTTTGATGGATTCCCTATTATGGGAATTTGCGGAAACGTCCCGACCAATGAAATGAAGGGCTTTTCGGGTATTCGTCAAAACGGCTTCCAAGAAATGGAATTAGTTTCTATGACAAGGAGCATTACGAAATATTCCGTTACTGCGAACACAAGTCAAGGCTTTGCAGATATTATTAGTAGAGCTTATAATATGGCTCTGCTTGGTAGAAAGGGGGGCGTCATCATCGATTTCCCGCTTGATATACAACAGGCGAGCATCTAAAGGAGGGCGATTTAATGATTTTTAGTTCGAAATACAGTAAGCCGATATTGTTAGTTGGTAATGGAGTAAGGACTGCTGGTGCAGTAGATTTGGTCCATGAGTTTGCTAGGAAAACGAATGTTCCTGTGCTAACAACAATGAATGGTGTTGATCTAGCACAAGATGATTTGCGCATTGGTTTCATTGGAACGCATGGAAATCGTGTTGCAAATATGATTCTTAACGAATGCGACCTGATAGTTTCTGTTGGAGCTCGTCTTGGTATACGCCAGGTAGGTCGAATTACTAAAAATTTCGCCCCCAATGCCGATCTTGTTCGCTGTGATATTGATGAATATGAACTTAGTCGCAATATAAAGGAAAACGAAGTAAAATGCCATACGGATGCATGTGATTTTATGCGCATGCTTCTGAATGAACCCCTTCCTGATTATTCTAAGTGGAAAAATGCTTGCTTGGAAGCAAAGGATTTTTTGTCAAAATTCGATAAGCAACCGGGCAATAGGGCAGTTGAAAAGATCGCGTCATTACTTCCTGAGAATCCCAACGTTTCTATAGATGTTGGCATGCACCAGTGCTGGTGCGCACAGTCTTTGGTCTTGAAGGGATATAAAGGCAGAATCCATATAAGCGGTGGCTATGGAACTATGGGTTGCGGCTTGCCTTTTGCCATAGGTTCTTGCATTGCTGAAGGAAAGAAACCCGTCTACTGTATTTCTGGTGATGGTGGATTCCAGATGAATATCCAGGAACTTGAAACGGTCCATAGGGAAAACCTGCCTATCAAGATTTTCATTTTGAACAATCGTGTGCTTGGCAAGATTAGCGAAACACAGCACTTTAACCATGATGATCGATTTGCCGCAACTGCAGTAAGTGGTGGATATACCGTCCCGAAGTTTACGAAGATTGCTGAAGCCTACGGGATTCGTGCCGTACCGCTGGATTCTTATGAAAAGTTGGATGAATATGCGGAATGGTTTATGGACGATAAGCCCTGCTTGTTCGATATTGCACTTCCTGAAGCAAGTTTCTTGACGCCGAAAATCAAATTTGAAACAGGCATTATTAATCCCAAGTTGGACGATGCTTCGTTTGCTCAAGCGAAGGCGATTTTGAAAAAGTAAAATCAGGACGTCCTGAATTAATATGAAATAAGACCCGTTGGTTACGCTGACGGGTCTTTTTTGTGGTATTTAGTTTTTTTTCCAAAAAAGTTTGTTTCAACATCAGATCTAGGCTACATTTCCCTTCTTTCTGCCTTTCTCCAATTCCCGTTTCAGTTTGTTTTCCTGCTCGTAGATGTGCATCATGTTCGGGTGCCTCTTGGTGTCCTTTTCCTTCGAGGCAACGTGTCTTAGCCTGGCGCATACCGGCATCAGGGCTGATTCACCGTCCGGGAAGCATCCCACGACCCGCGTTCTTCGCCGTATCTCTCGGTTAAGCGATTCGAGGATATTATTCGTCCGGATGTTCTGCCTGTCTTCATGGGCGGGAACTCCAGGTAGATTTGCGTTTCCCGTACGCCCTTCGCGTACACATCTGCGGTCAAATTCAATTTCATCTCGTGGAACTTACTCTTCCATTCCTGGTCTTGGCGAGTGTCGCATCCGCACCTTCCTGGGCGTAGGTGGCTTTGAGAAAAATGGCGACGGTGGCGAGCTTATTGCGCGGCACCTTCGTGAACACGTTCCTGAAGAAGTGTACTGCGCAACGTTGCCTTTTCGCGTCGGGATAGACCTCCAGTGCCAAATTTAAGGAAAAAAGCCTTAAATGGGATTATTTGTGCTTGACAATTAGCAATAGGATGAATAGATTTATTCGAAGACTTTGGTTTGAAAAATGAATGAAATGGGTAGTTTATTCTTCCGTTATTTTAAAGCGGCTTGGAACCGGTCGAAGATCGTAAATGCTTTTATGGTTCTTTTGCCGACGGCTATAACCGTTTTTGCTTTTCTGAAGGGCGAGTTCACATTTTTCGAAAAAATGCTGGTTTGTTTAATTGTTCTTTTTGCTGTAATATGCTGGTTCTTTTTCCAATTGGTTCTGGCAGCTCTTTCTGATGTTGTCGCGCCAAAAATTAGGAGGGCTTTTGACAAATCTGCATTTCGAAATCAATTCGACATTCTATTTCTAACGGAACGCTCTCTCTATTCGACCTTGTTTGATATCGGAACCTATGTGTCGTTGATTATGAAATCTGGTGAGGTGGAAAATACCATTGGGTATGGTATAATTGTCAACAAACAGAGCAACGGAGTATTGCAAGTCGGAATCAACCTGTTTGATACTTTTAAAGATTGTAAAAGCGAAATCGAAAAGAATACGGATAATATTTACTTTATTCCATATAAAAATGTGGGAGGCTTGTATGAAAGATAACTTAAAAGTAGCGAAGACACTAGACGATTATACGGTCGTAATCAATGCCGGTTCCGAAGATGGAATCAAGAATGGCAGTGTCGTTATGCTTTATGAAATGGGAGGGATGATTAAAGATCCTGACACCGGTGAGGATTTGGACGAACTAGAGATTGTTAAGGGAACCGGTGTTGTGACGCATGTGCAGCCTCATATAGCAACCGTTGAAAGCAACATGATGGAAGATGAGCCGAGAAGGATTATAAGAAAAGAAAATCCTGGTTTGGTTACGGGGCTAGTGAAAATGTTTGGAACAACGGATGTTGAAGAAATTCCAACGCGTCGAAAGCCCTTTGACTATGTAACTAAGGGATGCCAAGTTAGGGTCATACGGGAATGAAAATTAAAAAATGAGCGTGATTGACGTTTTTATGGGAATGTCTGCATCTGCCGATTAGGTTAACCGGTTGAAAATTAAGGAAACGCGAATGAAAAAACGTATATGGTTCTCGGCAAATGATGTGTTCTACATCTCGGCTGTAAGCAATTCTCCGGCTTTTGCCACTACTGACGGAAAAACTGTGCTTCCTAACGGAATAGCGGTAATCTACTATCAGTCGGACAAGGCTAGACACAAACTGCGTGAAGACAAATGCTGGGTTGCTTGCTACGGCCCCGGTGCTTGCGCTGATCTTGCAATGCAAGATGCTATCGCTAGGCTCACGAATCTGTATGGCGGCGTCGCGCCGTCTTTCGCAGATGTAGAAGACCAAACGACGGAACTTCGCCGTCTCTTGAAGGCGTGCGAAGAAACTTGCGGCCAAGAAACCTAATGTAAAACAAAATATGTTCGTCCCGTGTATACAGGGTGTTTTTTTAAGGATTTTTTATGAGCGCCACGATAGTTGTTGATACAATTCACCACGTCGTTTACGATAGTATCCACATCGTCATCGACTCTTCTTTCTCCCCGCAAATTCTGCGAGACTCCCAAACATTTTTCTCTAATTCTTTTAATTGGCTGCTTGCAATCTTTGGCATATTTCTCGCGATTATCGCCATCATTTTCGGTTTTAAACTTTACCATGATCTGAAATCAATTGACCAAAAAATTGCGGACGTTGCCAAAAGAACGGCTGACGAAACAAACAAAAAATTTGAGCGGCAGATTGACGCGCAGAATAGACATTCTCTTGAACTTGCCGTATTGGTTAAAGACATGCAGGAAAAGATTATCCTTAATTGGATAACGCAGGGAAGGCTGGCTGAAACTCAAAAACAATTTTATCATGAATTTATGTGCTACGATTTTGCACTGAAAGAAGTTGTTGAACATTATGACAAGACTTTTGCTCAATATGGAAAGATTGCAATCGAAGAATTGATTAAACAAAGTTCCGCATTGGCTTCATCCCCAAGGAAAAACAAGATTATTGAAGAAGTGATATCCAAGATAAATGCCTTTGAAAAGCGTTTGCTGAACACTCCATTAGACAAAGATCCAAACAATGTTGATGACGAAAAGATTTACATATTAAGCATTTTGTCTTTGTGTGGTTCTGCCAAAGGTGCCTTTGAACGGATGATAGAAGAACAATGACCAAATAACATGCTGAAGATTGCAAAACTGAATTGCAATTCAAAGCCGATAATCCAATACCCTGCTATAATGTAGGGAAGGGATTGTGACAATCTGGTGCTTGGCGTGGTGGTGTGCCAGGAATACCATTGAAAATTGGTAAATATGAATTTGCGGAACTGACTTAGGGAGGGAGATGCTTTTATGAGTATTTTAATGGCGGTGATAACATCTTTAGTTGCTTCTATTGTATTTTATCTTTTATTTCAGTTTCTGCCTGAAAAGATAAGGTATCAAAAAATAAGGCCTCGAATAGAGGTTGAATTAACCGAAATAGCAAGTTCCTTGTTTTTCTATCTTGAAGAACCGCTTAGGTATAATACGCATTTTGCTTCTTTCTTCCAAGATGAGATGTGCGATGGCTTTATCACTAAAAGAGATTTTGAATTGGGTTTGTATAATAAGTGCCTTAACGAATCGTATCTTTTTGACGAAAATAAGGATAAAATGATGGTTATTGGAAATGTTTTAAAAAAGCAAGCCGATGAAGTTTCAAAAAAAATACATCAAATTCTTTTTAACCAACATTACCTAAATAGTAACGAGATATTAATCATTGAGGACATTGATAGATTGCTGTACACACATTTGTACGATTCAAATGCTTCGGATAAAATAGAAAATTATATTATTCGTCCGTTGAATCCGTCTCTTTCATATATGTGTCATATTTTTTATGAACTGTATCTACTGTGGCTTGAACTAAGACAAATAATGTTTAAGTATTCGTATATAAAAAGGGAACATAGACAAGGTAGTGAGAAGTATTTTGGACTTAAGTGGAGTTATGTTAAATTCCTTGTGGCGAACAAAGAGTACAAAAGAGCAAAAAAAGAAATAAAAAAAATATCTCGAGGTCGAAATACAGATTTTCAACAACAGGTTTTGCGTTCTTATAGTTTGCGGATAAGTTTGGAAAATGGTGATTTGAAACAGGCGAAGGTGCTATTAAGAAAGATGTTGACCGAATTTGGTCGTGGTAATCTTGTTTATATGCGCGGATTTTTAAATTGCATCATAAATAATAAGGATATGATGGATCTATGCTCGTCATTGTGTTCTGTAGAGGAAATCAAGGAATGGCTTTCCGAGGTTGAACGCGAAAAAAGGCAAAAAGAAAACTTTCTGCATCAAAATCAAATACTTAAAGAATATTATGAGAAAAAAGCAAAACAACAACCGCGCTACATATAAATGCTTCTGTTTGATGTTTTTGGTCTATATGACAAAAAGGTACCTGAAAAACAGGTACTTTTTGATTATATGACATTTGGGTACCTGAAATCGTCCGCAAGCCTTTATCTACTTGGCTTGTGGGTAGTGTAAATCAAACTGTGTCATCGTCCGTTGTTTGATTCCTTAGTAAAAGTTATAAAATTTTAAACCGGTCCTCGAACCTTATACATAGTTGCTGAGCGATTAAGGACCAGTTTGCCAGCGGCATTGTCCATTTCTTCCTGATGTTGCGATAGGCAAGATAGACCAGCTTGATAAGCGAGTCATCTGACGTAAACACGCCCTTTGTCTTGGTCACCTTGCGGACTTGGCGGTGGTAACCCTCGACGGTGTTGGTCGTGTAAATAAGCCGACGGATATCCTCGGTATACTGAAAATAGCGGCTCAGGTTGGGCCAGTTCTCTTGCCAGGAACGGACCACAATCGGATATTTTTCATTCCACTTCGCAGCAAGGCTTTCGAGTTCCATTACAGCCTTTTCAAGGGTCTTTGCCTGGTATACGAGCTTCAGGTCGGCAAGGAACTCCTTCTGGTTCTTGCTCGCGACATACTTGAGCGAGTTCCTGATCTGGTGTACTATGCACAGCTGCGCGTCCGTCTCCGGGAACACGGCGTTTATCGCGTCAGGGAAGCCTTTCAGGCCGTCGATGCACGCAATCAGTATGTCCTTGACGCCGCGGTTCTTGAGGTCGGTAAGCACGCCGAGCCAGAAGTTCGCCCCCTCGCTTTGCGAGACGTACATACCCAGAAGATCCTTGAACCCGTAGCGGTCAACGCCGAGAACGTTGTAGATGGCGCGGGACACGACAGCGCCCTTCTCGTCCTTCACCTTGTAGTGGATGGCGTCTAGCCAGACGATCGGATAGACATCCTCGAGACCGCGATTGCGCCAGGACTGGATTTCCGGCCAGACCTTGTCCGTAATGTGGCTTATGGTTTCCGCAGAGATGGAACTTCCGTAGTTCTCCTCGATAAAACGGCTTATGTCGCGGGTGCTCTGGCCCTGGGCGTACAGTCCGATAATCTTGTCGGACAGGCCTTCCGCAAGTATCGTCTCGCGTTTCTTGACCACTTCGGGTTCGAAGGTGCCGTCCCTGTCTCTCGGGGTTTCGATTTCCACGGGACCGTACTCGCTCTGGACTGTCTTACGCATTTTCCCGTTGCGCCGGTCCTTGCCGCCGTTCCCCTTGTTTTCTGCAAGATGGTCATCCATCTCGGCGTCCAAAGCCCTGTTCAGGAAGTTCTCCAGCATGAAGTGGAATGCCCCGTTCTTGCCGAAAAGAGGTTCTCCCTTCTTGAACTGTTCCTTGGCCTTGGCCATTACCGAGTCAAGTTCTTCGTTAGTCATTGTCACAATCCTTTCCCTACATTATAGTAAGGTTTTGGGTTATTGGGGGTGGATTGTGACACAGTTTAGTTTACAGCCTCGGCTTGTGCGCAAAAAAAAGTCTCTCAATTAGCATTTTTCGCCTTTCCAACGACATTCCGTTATGAATGTTCAGCTTACGCTTCAGCCATGAAAACAGCGATTCCATTTCGTTATTCGTGTTGGGAATTCCCAGCTCGATATTGTCATAGAAGGTCCAGAGATACGGCATGTTTCGCTTTAGGCTCAGGTATGCGCTTCTCAGGTTCTTGTGGGTGTAATGGGATCGCCCGTTGCTGTCCGTCGACCTTTCCTTTATGAATGCTTCCCAACGCACAAACCACTCGTTCATGACGCCTTCAAATGATTCTTTATCTGTACGACACAGCAAGCGGGAAATGTCCAGCAGTTCGATTGATGCAGGCAGCTTCGGATGGCTTGTCAGCTTGTGTTTTATCGTCTGGAGCTGATGGAATTGGCAGTATTGATATCTATAGCCGGACAGCCGTTCTCTCAGTCCTTTCAAGCCATCACTGACGATGCAGACGATTTCATGCCCGTCCATTTCTAATGCCCTGACGCCTTCTACATAATCGTCAACACGCTCTTTGCGATTGATGAATTTATGCCACAGCACCTCGCCCGAGATGTGGTCCTTTATGACCACCACGCCAAAGTTCCACCCCCAGTACGAAGTGTCCATCATGGCGATAACAGGCCCTGGAGCGTTGTTTTGAGCCGTAGCCTTATCGCATTTGGCAAGATGACGGTATATGGTCCGTTCATTCACTTTCAATTGAGTTGCAATCTGTCTTACCGTCAGGTTCCCTTGCGAGTAAAGTTCTATCACTTGGGAATCCTTGATTCTAGAACTTG
>Ga0310694_10001286_pt1 | contig 28984 bp, 20 predicted proteins | sample 174DNAGHGhighgp2_FD_203884 | JGI IMG/M metagenome (GOLD analysis project Ga0310694, IMG submission 203884) | Sheep rumen microbial communities from Palmerston North, Manawatu-Wanganui, New Zealand - 1742 DNA GHGhigh gp2 (v2) (version 2) | ecosystem: Host-associated > Mammals > Digestive system...
ATCTTCTTCGCTCGCTTCAGCGTGGCCATCACCTTCTTATATGTATGTTTCTCCAATAGTTTCACACCATCAAACGCCTTTATCAGACGGAAGGTGAGGACGGTTGCAAGAAAGTCGCAGAACTCAGCCCCTATTACGGAGTAGTCATCCTGCACCCTGGTGTCGTCAAACTGGCATGCAGACTTGTAAAAGCGCATGACAACCTCAATCTCCCATCTCTCGGCATAGGCGGCATAGGCGTTCTCAAGACTTAGGTCACAGTCGCTCTCCAGCACAATCGTTCCGAAAGCCCTCTGCTTCTCTGCAAGCACCTCTGCCGAGTAGGTGCCGTCCTTCTTGGCGTTCTTCAGCCAGTCCTGCTCCTCCTTCGCGGCCAGTGCCGCGTCGCGGAATGAGTACAGCCACTTTTTCGTGCCTTTGCACTTTTCCTTGCGGCAGGTCACATTGGAGTTCGACGGCAGTATTTCCGTAAAAGTGAGCATGTCGTATCTCTCTATAAGCTTCGCGTTACGCTTCAGGGGGTTGAGGTAATGGAGGTCTGGGTTGGCCTTGAACTGCGCCTCTGCAGCCGACGAGGGGAAGCCCTTGTCTGAGACGATGATGCCCTTGGTTATGTGGTTCTCGGATATGAACGACTCGTATGCCGTGACGTCGAGCATGTTGCCCGGATAGCACTTGGAGCAGACGGGTTCGCGCGCCTCCAGGTCGAAGGCGTATAGCACGGAGATGTCGCGTGTGCCCTTCAGCCTTGCCTTCCTGGAGAAGTCCGACAGGCTGTTCACCTTCGAGGTGTCGGTCTTCAGGGTTCCGTCCACCAGCAGGTGATGGCTCATATTCACGGCCTCGGTGCGCAGCCGCATGAATTTCACGACACGGGAACATGCCTTGCCGGCGTTGTTGAGAAACTCGCAGACGGTGTTGCGGGACAGGGCCACGCCAAGGTAAGTCTCGGACAGGAAACTGTCGTCGTAGGCCTCTTTCAACTCGCAGTCTTTGATGCCGGGATTGCAGACCCGCAGGATGGCGATGCAGTAGAACTTCAGCGCATCGTTCTCGTTATATACTTTCTTGAGGTCGGCAAGGACGTCTTGGAGCAGCCTGTCGCAAAGCGTGACGTTTGCCCAGTCCTTCATGTCAACGTCACACATGGACACTGTCGGCATGGTTTCTTCCTTCGGGATGTATTTCCCGCCAACAATATGGCCTATCGTCGGTCCGTTTTCAGGGAGGTGACGGCCGTCCACGTACTTGCAGCCGATGCGCTGGCGCACGGCATAATGATCCTTGTTCTTGCCGTAGCAGATGACTACGGTGTTCTTTGGCCTCTCCACGTTGAGGATATGTCTGGGTATTGGCATAATGTAAAAATATAGTCTAATGATGGTGCAAAATTAATAATATTTAGACTATACACCAAACTTTTCTCAAAGTATTTTTCAAAATTTCCGAGAGAATTTCAAGTTTTCAAGTGAAATTTTGAGGGATGAATGCTCATCCTTGTCATGCCGAAGACTTAAATACGGGGATTTTTGATGAATAGAGACAGAAATGTATAGTACAACCTATTGGGAAAGTTTTATTCAATCATTTAGGCTTCATTCACAGGGACTGACTTCTGACACATGGAATTTGAAGTATCCGGCTTTTAGCAAAATATCTGTTATTTATCCATCTGATATAGAGGAACAAAAATGTATTGCCTCCTATTTCACCTCCCTCGACACTCAAATCTCCCTCCAGACACAACGTTTGGAGAAACTTAAGCAAATCAAGTCAGCCTGTTTGGACAATATGTTTGTATAATAATTAGAAAAAGCAACAAGAAAAGATGAAACCATATACAGTAGTGATGTCTTTTTAACGGCAAACACTATTCAAAAATCGAAAAATTGAAGAAAAATTTGCCGTTATCGGCAAGAATATGTATCTTTGGCTCAAATTCAATCAAAATATGCCGATAGGATGGAATACATATCAGTAAAACAGTTTGCCGAGAAATATGGCATCAGCGAGCGCACGGCACGCAACTACTGTGCTGTGGGCAAAATCACAGGCGCATTCCTCACAGGGAAAACCTGGAACATCCCCTCCGATGCACCATTGCCTATCAAGAGGAAAAAGATATCACCCCTTCTATCGCGATTGAGAGAAGAGAAGGACAGCCGACTCAAAGGAGGCATCTATCATCGCACACAGATAGACCTGACTTACAACTCGAATCACATAGAGGGAAGCCGTCTGACCAAGGAACAGACGCGCTATATCTTCGAGACGAACACATTGGGCGTCACAACCGAAAACACCCGCATCGACGACATTATGGAGACGGTCAACCACTTCCGCTGCATCGACTATATCATAGACCACGCCACAGACAAGATGACGGAGGCGCATATCAAACAGCTGCACCGAATACTGAAAAGCAACACTTCTGACAGCCAGAAATCATGGTTTGCCGTAGGCGATTACAAACGTCTGGCCAACGAAGTCGGTGGAAGGGATACAACACTGCCCAAAGAAGTACACCAACGGATGAAAGAGCTACTCAGCCGATATCACAGCATCAAGGCCGCCACTTTCGACGATATTCTGGACTTTCATGTCTGCTTTGAGCGCATACACCCCTTTCAAGACGGCAACGGACGTGTAGGTCGATTACTGATGTTCTGGCAGTGTCTGCAATGTGGCATTGTGCCATTCATCATTACCGAGGAACTGCGTCTTTTCTATTACCGGGGAATACAAGAATGGGGGCACATCAACGGTTATCTGCATGACACTTGCCTCTCGGCCCAAGATCAGTTCAAGTTCTCGCTCGACTATTTCAAGATAAAGTATTGACTCAAATTTCGCATTTGTATAACAACCCTAATAATTTTTGTACATCATGCCAGTAGATGTTTTAATCCGACCTTTCAGTAAGGAACTTGACTTCGAGAAAGCCCTTGCCGACTTCCTGCCCCAACATGGATGGGAGCCCAGCGTCATCATGAATCCCACAGAGGAAACCCTCATCAAGAACTGGGCAGCCATCATCTATAACAACAACCGCGACATGAATCGCCTGGGTGACTTCCCGCTGACCGACACTGAGATGCAGCAAGTCATCACGCAGGTGGATGCCTTGAAAAACCCCTACGAGGTGAACAAGTTCATCAACGGCGGCCAGGTGATCATCAAGCGCGACAACGCCGACGACAAAATCAACTTTGGCAAGGAGGTCTATCTCACCATCTTCAATGCCAGAGAGATACGTGCCGGACAAAGTGTGTATCAGATTGTCCGCCAGCCGAAGTTCCAGACCAAGCATCCCCTTGGCACCACACGCCGTGGCGACGTGATGCTGCTCATCAACGGCATGCCAGTAGTGCATATCGAACTGAAACGGAGCGGGGTGGACGTGACCCAGGCCGTGAACCAAATCAAGAAGTATGCCCATGAAGGCATCTTCTCGCATGGCATCTTTTCACTGGTGCAGATATTCGTGGCCATGACCCCGGAAAAGACGCTCTATTTTGCCAATCCGGGTGCTTCGGAAAACTACTCGCCGAGTTTCTATTTCCATTGGGCAGACTTCAACAACGAGGAGATTCACGACTGGAAACGCATCGCCGCCAACCTGCTGTCGATTCCCATGGCTCACCAGATGGTGGGCTTCTACACCATTGCCGACGACAAGGACGAGACGCTGAAGGTGCTCCGCAGTTACCAGTACTTCGCCACCACGAAGATTTGGGAACGGGTGCGTGAGACCAACTGGGACGACCATTATCACAAGGGCGGCTATATCTGGCATACGACTGGCTCGGGCAAGACGATGACCTCGTTCAAGTCGGCACAACTCATCGCCAAGGCCAATGATGCCGACAAGGTGGTCTTCCTACTCGACCGCATCGAACTGAGCACACAGTCGGCCGACGAATACCGTGGATTCGCCAATGCCGACGACAACGTACTCGACACGGAAGACACAAGAAACTTGATTCGCGTGCTGGAAAGCGACAGCAAGGATGAATGCCTCATCGTGACGTCAATACAAAAGATGAGCCGCATCAACAGTGGCAGCAACGTTCCACAGTCGACCATCGACCGCATCAACAAGAAACGTGTGGTCTTCATAGTGGATGAATGCCATCGAAGTGTGACAGGTTCAAACAAAGTCAGCGGCAGTGGCATGTTGCTCACCATCAAGAACACCTTCCCCCGCGCCATCCTATTCGGATTCACCGGCACGCCTATTTTCCCTGAGAACGCCCATGGCGAAATGACCACAGAGGTCATCTTTGGCGACATGCTCCATAAATACACCCTTGCCAGCGGCATCCCCGACAAGAACGTGCTGGGCTTCGACCTCTACCGTGAAGACACCTTCACCGAGCAGGAGATACGCGAGGCGGTGGCATTGCGTGCCGTAGATGCCGAGTCGTATGAGGAGATAGAGCATGACAAGGAGAAGGTGGAGATATACAACAAAATCATGCACGACACCGACATGCTGAAGATAGAGGATGAGGCGAAGTCGCTCTACGTCAGCGAGTCACACCATATGGCGGTGATGAACAAGATTGTGGAGGAGCGCCCGATGCTAAGCCATAGCGGAAAGTTCCATGCCATCCTTGCCACCAAGAACATCCCGGAAGCGATAGAATACTATCACCTGTTCAAAGAGCACTATCCTGAATACAACGTGACAGCCATCTTCGACGACTCCATCGACAACAACGGCGGCGGGGAGTATAAGGAAGATGCAATCCTTGAGATTCTCGATGACTACAACAAGAAGTTTGGCACTACCTTCCAACAGTCGACATACTCGAAATACAAGAAAGACGTGGCCAAGCGCCTTGCCCACAAGATGCCCTATCAGCACCTGGAAAAAGGCAAGCAGTTGGATATGCTCATCGTGGTGACCCAGATGCTGACGGGTTATGACTCGAAATGGGTGAACACGCTGTATGTAGACAAACTGATGCAGTATGTGGATGTCATCCAGGCGTTCTCACGCACCAACCGTCTGTTTGGCCCCGACAAGCCATTCGGCATCATCAAATACTTCACGCGTCCCAACCGAATGGCGAAGAACATCGATGATGCCCTGGCACTCTATGTAGACCAGCCACTATTGGTGTTTACAGACAAGCTGGAAGCCAATCTGGAGAAAATCAACCAATCGTTCCTCACCATCGACCAACTCTTCAAGGCTGAGGGCATCGAGTATTATGCCACGCTGCCACAAGCAGAGGCTTCAAGGAAGAAGTTCGCCAAGGAATTCTGCGAAATGACCAAACGATTGGAAGCCGCAAAGATGCAGGGATTCTTATGGGAGAAAACGGAATATGAGTTCCAGCACACAACTGGATGGGTGAAAGTGAAGATGGAACTTGACGAGCAGACCTACAAGATTCTCCTTGCCCGCTATAGGGAGTTGTTCGTGAAAGTCCCAGGCGGTGGCGACGAAGATGACGTCTATCAGTTGGAGGCATACATCACCGAGACGGGTGCAGGAACCATCGATGCCGAGTACATCAACTCGAAGTTCATCAAGTTTGTGAAGAACCTCTATACGTCGGGACCCGGCAGCGAGCATGTCAAGGCCGCACAGGCAGAGTTGCACAGCACCTTCGCGTCGCTTGACCAGCGCGACCAGCGCACCGCCCAGCGCATTCTCCACGACATCGAGAGCGGCGACTTGCGTCTGAGTCCTGGCAAGACCATCTACGACTATATCCTCGACTATCAGAAACGTGAGTGCGACCAGCAGGTCTATACGCTTGCTGAGGCCACAGGGCTCAACATCACCAAATTGCAGGAACTCATCAGCAAGGACACCACCGAGCAGAACATCAACGAGCAAGGGCGCTTCGATGCTTTGGTGCAAACACTTGACAAGATGAAGGCCGTGGTATTCCTGAAGAAGGTGACCGGTCAGGACGTGCCTAAGCGTTTTGTCATCACCAACATGTCGAGCATCCTCCGCCGCTTCATCCTCGACCCGGCAGACAGGGCAAAGATTATCTATGCATACCAGAACGACGACTACTTGCTTGATGTCAATGTGCCGGATGAACTTCCTGAGGAAGAGCAACCCCAAGAATCTCCGGAACAGAAACAGCTGCGGGAAGAAAGCAACACACTCTCTGTGGATGAAATGAAGGAGAATATTCGCGAATTGGTCAAGAAGGATTTGAGAAGGTGTGAAGGCATGCCGCTCACGAAACAAGTGGTCGAGTCTTTCTTCAAGATTCTTGACACAAGAACGATCCCAAGCGTCGATGGCGTGGGACTTGAAATCAACAAGGCGATGGACGAACTTTTCAGAAGAAAAGAGGTAAAGTTCATGGACAAGCACATGCACTCCGGCAGTTTGTCGGTGAAGTTTGAGGTGTATCTGAAGAAATTGTACTACATGCTTCATGGTAAGGAGATTCAACCTGCCGAGGAGGGAAAGAAAGTCACACTGGCCAACTGCATCTTTGCCTTCCCATGCCTGAAGCGGTTGAAGTGGAGCGTAAAGGAGACAGAACAAAAACTCTCCGGCTATCTCGATATCATTCGCAACAACCGTAATACGGAAGATGGAAATGGTGCACATTCCTCATACTTGTTGACCGAGCAACAACTCGACAGCAACATCAAGGCATTTGTCACCCTCTATCTCTATGTGACAGGAATGTGCTATGATGAGCTAAAAACCAAATACAATATTTAAAAAACAAGGTATGAAAAGAGGGGGATTCGAACCTTGTCGGTTTGAACCCCCACTCTTAGCGGAAAGAGGGGGATTCGAACCTTGTCGGTTTGAACCCCCACTCTTAGCGGAAAGAGGGGGATTCGAACCTTGTCGGTTTGAACCCCCACTCTTAGCGGAAAGAGGGGGATTCGAACCCCCGAACCGGTTTCGCCGGTTACACGCTTTCCAGGCGTGCCTCTTCAGCCACTCGAGCACCTTTCCTCGGCTGATTATGTTTCGGGGTGCAAAATTATGAATTTTTCGCTAAACGGACGAATTTTTTCCTGTTTTTTTTCGTTTCACCCTTTTTTTTCTTGAATTGACCTTTCAAAAAGTGAGTTGCAGGGTTATAAAGAGGACCTGATTAAGTGGAGGGAATAGGAGGAATCGACTTAGAAGGCTGAAAATCCACATAAATAGGGATTGCACAATCAAAATGTTTGTTGTTATTTTGCACCCGAATTCAAAATGACATAAGATTAATGAAGAAAGCGTCAATTATATTTTCCATGATTTTCGCGCTTGTTTTACAGGCGCATGCCCAAAAGCAGGATGATATGAGGCAAGCAGTGGAATACCTTGCCTCACAAGAACTTGGCGGCAGATACCCTGCCACCCTCGGTGACACCCTTGCCTCGGAATTCATCGTCGGCAAACTTCGCAGTCTGAAGTTCAAACCTATTGTCAAGGGAAAGAAAAAGACAGGCTTCTTCCACGACTTCACCTATGGTAAGACAGAGAAAAGGACCACACATAACATCATCGCCGTCCTTCCGGGAAACGACAAACATCTTAGGAATGAATACATCGTCGTGGGTTCTCATTACGACCATCTCGGGATGGGAGGCAAAGGATCCGGGTCGCGTCGTCCCGACACATTGGGCGTCCACCCAGGCGCTGACGACAATGCCAGCGGCGACGCCGTTGTACTCGAACTGGCCAAGCATTTCAAGAAGGTGGGGTCGCCACGAAGCATCATCTTCGCGTTCTTTGGTGCTGAAGAACAAGGTCTCGTCGGCTCCAAGTTCTTCCTGGAGTGGATGAAGCATGGCGACGACCGTCGCATCAACCTCCCTGCCGATGAAAAAGGCATTGTCGCCATGGTGAACCTGGACATGGTGGGCCGCATGCGCGACAACGCCATGAGCGTATCGGGCACGGGCACCAGCAGCGGATTCAAGACCATGGTGGAAGATGTGGCCGAACGCAACCACTTGAGAGTCACTTGCATCCCTGATGGATATGGCCCCAGCGACCATGCCTCGTTCGTGGCGGTCGACATCCCCGTCCTCTTCCTCACCACGGGCGGCCATATGGAGTATCACACCCCTGCCGACGTACCTTCAACCTTGAATTACGACGGCATGCAACAGACCCTGGAGTTCTCCCAGGAACTGATATCCCGATTGGCATCCATGCCGGATACGCCCGACTACATCAATGTACCCAGCAGCCAGAAGATGAGCCATGCCAAGTTCAAGGTCACCTTGGGACTGATGCCCGATGTGATGGGTGCAAGCAGCGTTCCGGGCCTTCGCGCCGACATCGTGGTGGCAGGCAAGCCTGCACATAACGCCGGCATCAGAAGCGGCGACATCATCCAGGAAATAGACGGCAAGCCCCTCAAGGACATCGAAGAATACATGGAACGCTTGTCGGAACTCACCCCCGGCACCACCATTCCCGTGAAGGTGCTTCGTGGTGAAGAGACCATCATATTCCAAGTTCACTTAACTCCCCCTGTAAGATGAAGAAAAGTTTGTATTGGTTTCTGGCTGTTGTCATCACATTGGTGTTGAGCATATACCAGCGTATGACAGGTCCCACCTACCCCAAGAAGGTGACCATGGAGTTGAATGGGGAAAGTTACAAATTGAAATTGCCCAGAAGTGGTGTGCAGCACGACGAGGTAGTGAAGCTGAAAGGCGTTCCGTCGGACGCCAAGGCGCAGATGCATTACCGTCGCTATCCTACGACAAACGACTACACCACGGTGGACTTCTGTTGGAAGGACGGCGAGTGGGAGGCTGCATTGCCCGTTCAGCCTGTCGGCGGGAAGCTGCAGTATTACATCACTGTCGATGGCAAGGACTATCCCGCCGAGGAGCCGCCCCTGATACGCTTCCGCAACGATGTTCCCGCCAGCATCCTGATACCACATATCCTGTTCATGTTTGCGGCCATGCTGTTCGCCGTCTATACTTTCTTGCTGGTGGTCACCCGCAAGGAATACGGCAAGTGGTTGAAAATCACCGTGGCGACCTTGTTTGTCGGCGGTTTCGTCTTCGGCCCCCTCGTGCAGCATGCTGCTTTCGGCCCTTGGTGGACGGGATTCCCAATCGGAACAGACCTCACCGACAACAAGACCCTCCTCTCCTTCCTATGCTTTGTGGGAGCCCTTGTCACTATGAAGTGGAAGTACAACAAATGGGTTGTCGTCCTTGCCGTCTTGTTCATGATCGTCATCTTCAGCATTCCTCACAGCACCTACGGGTCGGAGTATGACTATGCCACCCAACAGTTGGGCACGGGAAAATAGAGGCGGTCGTATGGCTAAGACATCAAATCATCATTCCATATATAATTTATTATGACAACGAAAAGTTTTATGACAATCAAGAATTTTATGACACTGATGTTTGCCACGGTGGTCATCGTGTCGGGTTTGTGCGCATGTGGCGACGATGACGATGAACCAGAGGCAGCCGTAGCCACACAGGTGGCGGGTTCCTATACTGGCAACGAGGTCATCATGGTCATGGGCGAGGAATCGTCGAACGGCACCGCCACCTATGAGTTTGCCAAAGCCTCTGACATCACTGTCGACATGACCATCCCTGAGTCGGGAGAAGGCCCTATGACCATCCCCAAGCTGGTGGTGAAGAACATCCCGCTGGCCAAGAACGGCAATTCCATTGCTGGAAAGCTCGCCTCATACACAGGAACAGTGACGACCGCCTCTGGCAGTGAGAAAGCCTATACCGTGAGCAATGTCACCTTGTTGATGAACGACAAGACGATGGTGGTTACATTTTCTTTGAAGTACGGCAACATGCCGATGGCAATGGAAACCACTTTTACTGGAACCAGGAAGTAGGCTTTGGAGATTGAAGATTGAAGATTGAAGATTGAAAATTGAAGATTGAAGATTGAAGATTGAAGATTGAAAATTGAATTTTTGGAGCAGCGAGAGCAGAGTCAAGCTTGCTTGAAATCTGCCGAGTCGCGACAAAAATCAGCGAAGCTAAAATTGAAGATTGAAAATTGAAAATTGAAGATTGAAGATTGAGTCCACTTTAAAAAGTGGACAGTGAGCAAAAAAACGGTGCTCAGACTCCCCAACTCCTCTTCTGGCTCAGAGGGAGTGGTTGAAAGCTGGGGGAGTCGGATTAGAGGGAGTCAGGGGGCGTTGAAACACACAGTGGGCGGAGTAAAACATGCTTAAAAATCAACAAGTTATAGACCCCACCCCAGCCCCTCCCCTTAAGGGGAGGGGATATGAACACTCCGGGTGTGTTCAATGCCAGCATATCGGACTTTTTCAAGTGGACTCAAGATTGATAATTGACGATGACAAACAGGCTTTCACATACCATCTTGGCTGGCATGGCATTGGTCATGCCAGTTGTTGGACTTTCCGCCCAAAGCATTCGTGACTCCGTGGACTTGGAACCTGTCGTCGTGACAGCCTCCCATTCGCCCAAGGCTCTTATGAATGCGCCAGTCGTCACCAGGCTGATCAACATCCATGACATCAAGATAGCCGATGCGACGAACATCCAGGACATGCTTGTGCAGGAGATTCCCGGCCTGGAGTTCGGTTTGGCCATGAGCCAGGAGACCTCCCTCAACATGAGCGGCTTTGGCGGCAATGCCGTCCTCTTCCTCGTCGATGGTGAGCGTATGGCGGGCGAGACCATGGACAACGTGGACTACAGCCGGATGAACCTCGACAACGTAGGGCGCATAGAGATTGTGAAAGGTGCTTCGTCGGCACTCTATGGCTCAAACGCCGTAGGAGGGGTGGTCAACATCATCAGCCGGGAGAACATCGAGCCATGGACAGCAAACGTCAACTCTCGCTTCAACACTTTCGGGAATGAATGGCGCAACGGTGCCAACTTCTCGTTCAACACGAAGAAATGGAACTCCCAGACGAGTTTCCAGCATACGACAATCGACCCCGTCAACCTGCCCAAGGCTCACTCTTCGGAGGAGATAGCCATGGAACTGATGAAGAAGGCGCAAGGCCTGCCTTACGACGAGTCGGTGCTGCAAGACGATTCCAACGTGAGCCGGCTCTATGGACAGAAAACCTACAATGTCAAGGAACGACTGATATGGCGCCCCACGGAACGGTTGACATTCGTCGGCCGGGGCGGCTATTTCTTCCGCACAAGCGAGCGCGACACTCACGACTATCATTTCAACGGATACAGCGCCGGACTAAAAGGCAAGTACGCATGGGACCATGGCCGCCATTTCGAACTGTCGTACGCATACGACCAGTATGACAAGGCCAATTTCATGCCCGACGGCAGGCGTACCCACGACCACGACTACAGCAATCGGCAACACGTCGTGCACGCCCTGTACAGCCATTCGCTAGGCAAAAACAGTCTCATCCTGGGAGCCGACTTCCTGCACGACTATCTCACCACCTATCAGTTCGTCGACAACACCAGTCATTCACAGAACAATATCGATGGTTTTGCACAGTTTGACTGGAACATCACCGAGCGGCTGAACGTCGTGGGCAGCATCCGCTACGACTACTTCTCAGCTTCTGCACAGCAGTCGTTCACTCAGCGCCTCGCCGTCGTATACAAGTTGCCGTGGATTACTTTCCGCGCCAACTATGCCAGCGGTTTCCGTGCACCCTCGCTCAAGGAAATGTACATGCACTTCGACATGGGCAACATGGGATACATGATTCTTGGTAATCCCGACTTGAAGCCAGAGAGGAGCCATAATTTCAACATCGCCTTGGAGAGGACGAACCGCATCAGTAACAGCAGCTTCCTTGACGGACGCTACAATTTCACCCTCGTGGGCTATTGCAACATTTTCGACAAACGCATCACCACCATCGACGGCGGCTTGTACAACGGGATGGAAAGTGCGCTTTACTGGAATGAAGATGGCGTCAAGGTATGGGGTGCCGACCTCAGCATCACCCATATCTGGGATTGCGGAGTATCTCTCAAGTTCAACTACTCTTGGATGCATGAGACCGGCAACGTCTTTTTCTCTCAATTCTCCCAACCCCGTTCGCATTCCTTCACATGGCGCGTAGGCTACGACCATCGTTTCTCGCGCCACTATGCCTTTGACGCCGCTCTCTCCGGACGCCGCCAAGGCAAGCCGCAATCGGGTCGCAAGGACGTCGACCAGGGATATACCATCTGGAAACTGATGGTTCAGCACCATATATGGAAAGGGGTGAATCTCAACACCTCCGTCGACAACATCTTCAATTACAAGCCCAAGTCATATTACTATTGTTCCCCGCTGACCACGGGAACCACCTTCAGCATAGGCTTGTCTCTCGAATTGGACAAGATGTTATAACATGCCCGATGGTGGGTGAAGCTTTGGGTGCTGGTCGCTATTGTTCTCTTGTCCCTGCCTTCCTCTGCTTTTTCCTTTGCCCACGTGTCTTTTCGTTCTCCCAAAGGTCGACAGCGACGTCTGTCAATTCCGAAGGCATGACATTCCCGCTTTTCTGAATCTCCACCCAAGGGCAAAGCGCGGCATAGTTCTCATCTATCACCATGTCGGTTGGCGGTCCGATGGGACTGTCTTGACTATAATATAGATGTCGCCCGGAGCTAATCAGTTCATCCGGGTTTTCACCAGGTTGATCGAGTCGATTAAAGATTTCCTCATCTATCTCATAGAGGTGATAATCCCCTCTCCACGAAGTTTTTGCTGTATAGAGGTTTCTTTCATCGTCATAACATGCTTTCCAGCCTATTCCTGTTTTGAAATGTAGCATATCATCCGTATTCAAGGTCGTTTCATAATCTTGCAACAATCTGTTTGCAGTGTTTCTGGTAACGAGAGTTGTTTTTCACTCCATCTTTCTTGGCGACTCTTCTCCGAAGAGATACGAGGGTTGCCATCCACCACAGTCAATGACAATTTTCTCAAAGACGACACCTGGGTCAAGCGGTTCCACACGAAGTATGTGTCTTCCCGGGCCGGCAGAGACGTCAACGGCACTCTCCACCACCCTTTTCGCCACGGTGGGATAATAGATGCTGTAGATGTTGGCAGGGTCTTCATTGAGTTTAGCATTGAAGTTGACCACCTTCGGTTCTTGTCCGTCCAGCGTGATGCGATATCTCAACCCGCCTTGGTTGAGGAAGTCGAGGGTGGACTTCACGATGACATGGACGCCCTTCACCTGGGAAGAGGTGTCGAAGCGATATTCGAGGGCCGCCCCTTCCACGGAAGCCGTCGTAGGCCTTAAGGTGACGCCACTGAGGGTGCGCCCCATTCCTGGGATGACCATCCATCTGGCTTCCTTTCCATCGGTGCGTCCAAAGGTGTGCTCTGCCTCGATGGCCACCACCCCGTCTTTCTCCGTCAGGACACTGGCCGTCCCTTCGACGTTGACACGCCTCACCTCGGGCATCTTGTCACGCGGGAAGTCATCGTTCCAACTCCTGTATCCGATGTGTTTCTGGGTCATCATCCCATTCCATTTACCCCCGGCGATGTCGTGGTTGTAGGCGGCGCAAAGGATGGAGTCGCGCTGGAAAGCCCGTGCCACCCTGTCGGCCCAAAGGTTGGCGTCGGGGTTGCCCTGCTTATGCAGCTCCAGGTTCATGGCCTGGGCGTAATACATCTCATAGATGTTGGCCATGGCTTGTATGGGGAAGAGGATGATTTGCTGATAGGCATCGCGGTATTCCGGCTGGAGTGCTACATACTGCCTCAAGGCTTCTGTCTCCAGTCTGTTGTAGTCGGCCACCACCTTCTCCCACTCACCAGATGCGAGGTTGTATGTACGGTGGTCGAGCATCTCCGCAGTGATGCGCCCGTTGTACTTGCAACACAGGTCGAGCAGCCTTGCCGCCTCTTGAGCCTGATCCTCTCCAAACGACTGCCGGCAGAATTCGAGCGTGTGTCCAGGAATGTCGGCATCACCTTTCCACGCCATGTCCATAAAGAGCGTGATGGGGTATTCCATGGGTTTGAGGTCGCCCACGTTGAGAATCCACATCTTGTCGATGCCATTCTCATAAGCCAGGGAGAGTTGCTCCCACATATTCTGTATTGGTGTGACGTTCAGCCATTTGGAGTTACGAGGAGCTCCTACGTAATCCACGTGGTAATAAAGTCCCCATCCTCCGGGATGCTTGCGCTCCTTTGCGTTGGGCACACGTCTCACATTTCCCCAGTTGTCATCGCAGAGCATGATGATTACATCTTCAGGCACCCTCATCCCTTGGTCGTAGTATTCCAACACCTCTTTATATAAAGCCCATACCTGTGGCGTGGCCTTTGCGGGTTTCTTGGTGACATCGCTGATGATCTTTCGCTGCTGTTTCACAATCTCCTGCAAGAGTTTGGTGTCGGCGTCCTTGCTCATCGCCTCGTCGCCATCGCCTCTCATGCCGATGGTGACAACGTCGTCGGTGCCGTTCATACGCTCGATGCCCTCACGGAAGAACTTGTCGAGCACCTCTTTGTTGGTGGCGTAGTTCCAAGCCCCGTACTCCCTGCGGTGTCGTGCCCACTCCTGGTGGTTGCGTGCCATGGGCTCATGGTGCGAGGTGCCGATGACAACCCCGTACTCGTCGGCTGTCTTTGAGTTGAGCGGGTCGTCGGCATAGAAGGCCCATCCCCACATGGCGGGCCAGAGATAGTTGCCCTTGAGGCGCAGGATGAGTTCGAAAACCTTGGCATAGAACTCATGCCCACCATAATCAGTGCCAAAGGTGTTTTTCACCCACGAGGTAAGACACGGCGCCTCGTCATTGAGGAAAAGTCCGCGATAACGCACCGCAGGCTCCCCATCGGTATAAGTTCCCGGCTTGAGCCACACCTGGCTGTGCTTCTCCACCGGCACGTCTGCCCACCAGTACCAAGGTGACACACCGACCTGTTTCGACACCTCGTAGATGCCGTATATGGCACCCCGCCTGTCGCTGCCGGTTATACGCATGCCGCTGTCATCAATCTGTATGACATATTTCTCCGTGGCCTTCATCTTGGGGTCCACCTCTACGACGATGTCTGCCCCTTCCGCCTTGTCAACGAGGGTGCAGGCAGCCCCACATACTTTGTTGAGATCATTGCAAAGGTCTTTTGCAGCACGAGCCACCCCCTTTTCTGCATTGGGTTTGACATACACAGTGACCTTGCCGTCTTTGTTCAGCAATCGTCCCTGACCAGAAAAACTCACAAAAGGTTCAGCTCCCCAAAGCTGTGTGGGAAGAAGTGACATGAAGAAAGCCCCTAAAAGAAGATGTAATGATTTCATAAGCACCAAATGTTGTTTTGTGCAAAATTAATTGTTTTTCTCGACATTCAATAACAAACCATAGCGAAAAACACCTTAATGAAACGAAAAGGAAAACAATTGAAAACAAATGGAAACGATTCAGATAGATGTACCGAGTTAGGAAACACAAAAAAGGCTCCGCCCCGCAATCCATCCCGGAACGGGTGGTGCACACCCTAGAGATGGAATCTATGTTTTTTTCATTTTCAGCCCCCGTCCAATACGAGCGTGCGCAAGCCCCACCCTTACGACTTCGGATGGCATTCCACGGTCGACTTCCCTGATTTTTGCAGTGGGGTGAGTTATTTCACTTGTTTTTCTTCAGCTTTTCAATGGCCTGCTCCAAAGACTCGGAGGGCAGGATGATGTTGTAGTCTTGCCAGAAGTCCGGGTCATAGAATACGGACACCTTGTCGAAGAAAGAGTCATTAGAGCGGAAAGCCTCCGTCAATGCCATGGGCTTGGCGTCATTGGCCACCAAGTCGGTCACCACCATTTCAGCTTCCACGTGGAAAGGAGCAGAAAAGAGCTTCTTTTTCCAGTCACAATTGAACCTGACGTCGCTATGCAGGTAATGCATCCTGCAAGTCTCCCCATCGTATCGATAAGTGACCACGGTGGAAAGCTCCCTTGGCTTGAAGCGCACTCCCATTGGTTTTCTGACAAGGATGCATTCCGTCACCCTTTCCGTGTTGCTCATATCGAGTGACATCTCCACCCTTGTGAAAGCCATCGTCTGCCTGTCGATGTACATCTTTCCATAATAAAGCACATGGTCGGTGATGGTATTCGGGGCGAACGAAATGACATACTGCGTCCTGTCATCGATGTTCACAGGCACTTCCATACGCAGGTCATAATTGTTCATCTCATCGTAACTGAGGAACAACTCTGTTTTTTTCACCAAGTCGAGTTCGATGGCGAGCGTGGGTCCACCTTGTATCTTAGCCCCGAGCGTGTCGGCCTTATGTGTGTTGACGAGTTTCCTTCCTTTTCTGATGGCGATGCGGTCGGTGCCTACAATTCGTTGGTATCCGCTTTTGTAAAGGTCTGCCACTGCTTCCGCCACATAGATGTAGCGTTTTCCCTTTTGGGTGGTTTCCCGATAGAAACATCTGAGAAGTTGGTTGTCGTGCGAATAGTTTTCCGGCATCTTCGACAATGCTGCATTGACGACGTCGCGAGGGTTGATGGCGGCCACGATGAGTTCGTCGAGCGTCACCGTTCCCGGCTTGAGGCGGATTTTGAGTTCCTTGTTAGTAGTCTCTCCAAGGACAATCTTTTGTGCATCATATCCGAGACAAGAGACGAACAAACACGACGGCTTTTTCTCCGTCTTGAGTATGAAATGGCCGTCGGCATTGGTTACCGTTGTCTCATTGCCATCCATCGTCGAGATGCTAACCTGTGGCAAGCGATGGTTATTACTGGCATCACGCACCACGCCGCTGACGGAATAATTCAACTCCTGTGCCCTTATGCTTCCAGGAAGCATGAAAAGCATCATCAATAATATGGCTGATATGATTGTAAAACGTCTCATAAGCAAACCTCCTTTATTTGGGTGTAAAAATACGCAAAAGAAATGAATATTGCAACAATTTGACAAAAAAAATTCTTAAAGAGTGTTTTTGAAGAGTCTTTTGCCCAAAGAAAAACAAAAACTTTGCTCCGACGGTCAAGAATACGCACAAATTCACTAAATTTGCAAAAAAATGGAGATGCGCCAAGTGTTTTGTATCATTTTGTTGCCGGTGTTGCTATTCACATTTGGCTGTGGCGGCAAGCAGTCCTCCCCTGTCAAGGACGAAGGAGGGACGGCAGCCGTGAAAGAAAAGAGCGAGGCACTGGCCACCGACTCTTTCAAATACTCCCTGCGCAGCGAACACGGCACCTGCGACGTGTTCATCGACTATCCCGTATCCGGTCCCCATGAAGTGGTCGCCGCCCTGAAGGCATTCGTGAAGTCCACGCTGTTCGAGGATGGTGGCGAGACCCAAAGCGACGACCCGCAAGACCTTGTGCGCGCCTATTGCGCAGACCGTCAGGCGCATCTTGCAAAAACCCTGGAGCAGATGGGCATCTCCCAGGTGAGCCGCGACAACGCCCCCGAGGAAGGCATCGAGATAAGGAAGGTGTGCCAGACGAGCCGTTTCATCACCTTCGAAGTGTATCGTTATTCCTATATCACGCATGGCGCCCATGGGGAATACTCCGAATACGGGGCGACTTTCCGCATTCGCGATGGTCATCGCTTCGGCAACGACCTCATCGAGAAGATGGACGAGACGCTCTATGCACATATCCTCTCCGGCATGAGGGAATATTTCAAGGTGAGCAGCAACGAGCAGGTTCAGTCGGTCTGCACCGTCGACCTGCGCGAGATGCCCCTCCCCACTTTCCCGCCCTACCTGGTGCACAACGGGGTGCGCTACCACTACTCCATTTACGACATCTGCCCTTTCGACATGGGCGACCCCGTGGTGACCATCCCCTACAGCGTGGCCTTGCCTTACATGACGAAGGAAGGCCGTGAAATGGTGGGCGATGTCTCAACCCCCAAACAATGAAGCCATGGCAGTGATAGAAATCAACAATTTGTCGGAACCGGGCGTGGAGGTGTTCTCCCGCCTCACAGAAGCACAGTTGCGCAACCGCCTGTCTCCCCGCGACGGCATCTTCATAGCAGAGAGTCCGAAAGTGATTGCTGTGGCTCTTGATGCCGGCCACACCCCCTTGTCGCTGCTCTGCGAGCGGCGCCACATCACCGGCGATGCGGCTTCCATCATCGACCGCTGCGGCGACATTCCCGTCTACACCGGCGACCGCGACCTGCTGGCGCAGCTCACCGGCTACACCCTCACTCGTGGCGTGCTATGCGCCTTCCGCCGCCCCACCCCACCCTCGTTGGAGGAAGTTTGCCGCAACGCCAGCCGCCTCGTTGTCATCAACGGTGTGGTGGACACGACCAACATCGGCGCCATCTTCCGCTCCGCAGCGGCACTGGGCATCGACGGCGTAGTGCTCACCCCCGACTCCTGCGACCCACTCAACCGTCGTGCCATACGCGTGTCGATGGGCTCGGTGTTCCTTGTGCCTTGGACATGGATGGAACACGGTATTGGCGAGTTGAACACCCTGGGGTTCCGCACAGCGGCCATGGCACTCACCGACCAGTCGGTACCCATCGACCATCCCAGCCTGATGGCCGAACCTCGCCTGGCCATCATCATGGGCACGGAGGGTGACGGCCTGCCCCATGAGACCATCGCCGAAGCAGACTATGTGGTGCGCATCCCCATGTCGCACCATGTGGACTCCCTCAACGTGGCGGCGGCCGCTGCCGTGGCCTTCTGGCAGTTGAGGAAGAGAGAGGGAAGTTTTTTATAGGAGGTAAAGAGGAGTTAAAGGGAAGTTAAAAAGGAGTTAAAGGGACATATGTTCACTTGGATGGGGAGTTTTTAGGAGTTAAAGAGGAGGTAAAGGGGAGTTTTTTTTATCTGGAGTTAAAGAGGAGTTAAAAAGGAGGTAAAGGGGAGTTAAAGGGACATATGTTCACTTGGATGGGGAGTTTTTAGGAGGTAAAGGGACATATGTTTGTTTCAACACTGGCAGAATCAGAGGATGAAAGCCCACTAAAGTAACTACATGGGCATAAATGGAACATATGAGAAACAAAAAAATGACAGAATATGTTGCCCATATCGGTTATTCTTGCTATTTTTGCATTTTAGAAACAGGTGGTACGATGACAGGATGTCGTCCACCCCCCTTCAAGAAAACAAACATCAACAAACACCATCGATATTTATGAAACGATTTTTAGTATTCTTTGCCGCCCTTGCGATGGGTGCCACGATGTGGGCTCAGCAAGTGTTCACCGTCGTATATGCCACATCCGACGATGGTTTCGTGAATGTGAGGCAGCGTCCTACCACCAAAGCCCCAGTCATTGGCAAAATCTACATGTTCTCCCACGGGTTAGGGAATGGTGTCCTCCGTGGGCAAAGCGGCAACTGGAGCAAGGTAAGCACAGGCAAGGTCACCGGCTGGGCATACACCAAATATTTAGGCACCCAGGACTGGTATAAAGGCCAGGGCCACGACAAATTGGTGGCCATTCGCAACAACACGCCCATCTACTGCGAGAGTATGGAAGACGGTTCCAAACATCCCTTGTTCACAACCGTGAGCAAAGGCACCATCATCGCCGATGAATATCAGGAAGACGAGATATACTACATTCTCGTCACTGCGCACGACAACCTTTTCGTAAAGAAGAGCGACGTGAAAGTGGTGAGCGGTTTTTGACTCCTGCATAGCGACATATCGACAAGATTTCACGCGCAATCACCTATTTCCCCCTTTTTTACACAAAATGCGAGAAAAAAGGGGAGAAAAATTTTGCTATTGGGAAAAAAATCAGTACCTTTGCAGCCCAAAGTGTGAAATAGAGAAATTTAACATAACAGTAACGAATAAAAAATGAAAAAAGGCATCCATCCAGAAAACTATCGCCCCGTCGTATTCAAGGATATGTCCAACGGCGATATGTTCCTTACAAAGTCCACATGCAAGACCAATGAGACCGTGGAATTTGAAGGTGAGACTTACCCATTGGTGAAAATCGAGATTTCAAACACCTCGCACCCATTCTACACCGGCAAGAACAAGCTTGTGGACACGGCAGGTCGTGTCGACCGCTTCATGAGCCGCTATGGGAAACTGAAGAAGTAAGGTACTGCCTTACCCTTCACCCTGAGAGTGCGTAAGCAAGCATAGCATCAAGTGCGTCCGAGCGTAGTTGCATATACGCTCAGCCGCACTTTTTTTTTACCAAACAACCATAACACTATGAGACATCTCCACCTCCTTCTGACCATGCTCGCCGTGCTGGCCTTCGTGTCCTGCGGCAGCGACGATGATGAAGAATTCATCCCTGGTGACTCCAAGAAGAGCAAGAACGTGAATGCCAACCCCACCACGCGCCCCGAATACGCAAGGTTGGAAATGCCCCACATCAAAAACAACAGCACCAACCTCGTGGTGGTGCACTCCACCTACGAGCATGGCGTGAACTACATCCTGGAATGGGACTGCCAGAAGAAATCACAACGATGGTCGTGCTATACCCTTGACAGGAGCAACAGTCCCAAGAACGTGTCACGCTACTATGCCGGCAACGGAGAACCCCAATACCCATGGGACCCCGACATTCCCAGCGCCTACACGTTCAGCAGCGACCCCTACTACCGTTCGGGCTATGACCACGGCCACATCTGCCCCTCCTACGACCGGCTGAACAGCCGCGAAGCCAACATCCAGACGTTCTACATGAGCAACATGCAACCCCAGCGCAACGTGTTCAACGCAGGAATATGGCTGAAGATGGAGAACATCGTGAGCAACACTTGGAACCTCAACACGTTCCGCGACACACTTTACATCTGCAAAGGCGGCACGATAGACAAGCCCGAGCAAATCCTCACCACCACCAACCAAGGGTTGCTCGTACCAAAATACTTCTTCATGGCCATCCTGTGCAAGAACTCAAAAGGCTACAAGGCCATTGGCTTCTGGGTGGAGCACCTGAACGAAGACCACAGCAAAGACAACCTCTACGACTATGTGGTGAGCATCGACGAGTTGGAACACCTCACCGGCATCGACTTCTTCTGCAACCTCCCGGACGACGAGGAGGAAAAAGCCGAGAAAGTGGTGTATCCCAGCGCCTGGGGACTGAGATAGATTGAAAATTGAAAATTGAAGATTGAATTTTTGGAGCAGCGAGAGCAGAGTCAAGCTTGCATAAAATCTGCCGAGTCGCGACAAAAATCAGCGAAGCTAAAATTGAAGATTGAATTTTTGGAGCAGCGAGAGCAGAGTCAAGCTTGCTTGAAATCTGCCAAGTCGCGACAAAAATCAGCGAAGCTAAGATTGAAAATTGAGTCCACTTTAAAAAGTGGACAGTGAACAAAAAGCGGTGCTCAGACTCACCAACTCCCCCTCTGGCTCAGAGGGGGTGACTGAAAGCCGGGGGAGTCGGATTAGAGGGGGCAGGGGGCGTTGAACCACATTGGAGGTGGAGTGGAATATACTTAAAAATCAACAAGTTATAGACCCCACCCCAGCCCCTCCCCTTGAGGGGAGGGGATATGAACACTCCGGGTGTGTTCAATGCTAGCATATCGGACTTTTTCAAGTGGACTCAAGATTGAAAATTGAGTAATAGGCGGCAATTTGTAGTATCAACTTTTTATCAAAGGCTCACCCCTACCCCTTTGCGGCCAGGCACAAGACCTGACCGCAAAGGGCCGGGAATAATCTACACCGCTATTTGCTCAAACGGACTTTTTCAAGCAGACACATAAATGAAAGATGAAACGGTTTGTTGGGACTGTTTCAATCTTTCATCTTTTTTCATCCCGTGATAAATATTTTGGTCTTCTTTTGCTGACTTATAATAAATAATGTGTAAGTTTGCATGTTCAAAACATAAGAACAGCATGAGAAAGACCAGATGGGCACACGCAAGGATTGCATGGGGACTCCTTCCCCTCCTTTTCCTCATCATGTCGGGATGTCGTCAGCATCACACGTCCCCGACACGGTCGGCTTATTACTGGAGCACGACGTGGGAGACAGACTCCGCCCTAACCTCTTTCCTGCAAAGCAATGGCGTAGGGAAGCTATACCTTCGCTTTTTCGACGTGGTGGTGGATGACAATGGCAAAGTGATGCCCAATGCCACGTTGCGGTTCGCCGACTCCATACCCGGCAACATGGAGGTGGTCCCCACCGTCTTCATCGTGAACGACTGCATGAAGAAAGATGTGGGCGACCTGAGCCACTTGTTGATGAAGCGCATCCTGCAGATGTGTGAGACACACGACGTACCGAATGTGAAAGAGATACAAATAGACTGCGACTGGAGCCCCAGCACCCGGAACACCTATTTCGGGATGCTCTCCCAGCTGCGCGACAGCCTTCACACGAAAGGACTCCGCCTCTCCGCCACCATCCGTCTTCACCAATTGGGCGAGGGACCTCCCCCGGTCGACCATGGCGTTCTGATGATGTACAACACCGGCGACGTCAGCAACAAGGACAAGAACCCCATCCTCGACCTCGACGACTGCGCTCCCTACCTGCCCAACCTATCGAAATACGACCTTCCGCTAAGCGCCGCCTACCCTGTCTTCAGTTGGGACCTGCTTTTCCGCAACGACCGTTTCGTAGGCATCATGCACGGCGACGACCTCCCCGTCATCGAGGGCGACACCATCATCACCCGCGAAGTCCCTTTGGCAACCATCCAAAAGGCAAAGGAAGCCATCCAACGCATCAAGCCAAGTGCGAACGACGAGGTGATACTCTTCGACATCAGCAAAGACAACATCCAACGCATCAAACAATATCATTATGAGAAAATCTACAATCATTAGCATCTTGTTGCTAGCCCTCTGCACCCAGACATGGGCCTGTGGAATTGAAACCAGCAACAACTACTACATGTTCAGCGTGTTCCGCCGCGAGATGATGAACGAAAACCTCTTCTCCAAACAATTCAACAAGTTTTGGGAGACCTACACCAACGGCAAGTTTTCCAGCTACTTGTGGAACGATGAAGAAATCATGGAGATAGCAAAGAAAAAGAAGGACACCGAGATGACCACCTACCTCACCCAACTCAACAAGTATCTGAAAATCAGCAAGGAATTGGGCGAGACGTGGGATTATCCCACAAAAGAACAGCTGGCGCAACGCAAGGTTGACCTCAACACGATGATTACGAAAGCCAACAGCTACAAGGGGACACGATTGAAGCCACAGTGGGAACTGCTCCGCATGCGCGCCAACATGGTGCTGGGGAACCATGCCGCCAACATCACCCAATGGGAGAAGAAGAGCAGCAAACTGCCTGCCAGCGCCTATCGCGAGATGATGCGCAACATTTACGCTGGTGCACTGCTTCACCAGGGTCGCAGAGGCGAGGCATGCGACATCTATGCCGAGCAGGGCGACATGGTGAGCATCAAATGGGCCATGAGGAAGCATCGCAACTTCGCCGGTATCAAAGCCATCTTCGCCGAGCGCCCCGACTCTCCCACGATGAACTTCCTCGTGCAGGATTTCGTAAACAACGTGCAGGAAACCATCGACAGTGACGGCGACAAGGATTGGATTGAAGAAAGCATCGACCATCGCGTCATCCCGCGGGACGATGTGAACAGCTTCATCAGTTATGCACGCAGCGTTGTGGATGGGAAGAAGACCAAATCGCCTGCCCTGTGGATGGCCGCCATAGGAGAATTGCAGTACCTGTATGGCCAATACGACGAGGCGATGACCTCTCTCAGCAAAGCCATGGAGATGAACGGCACGGAGCGTATGAAAGACAACGCCCGCACCATCCGCCTCATCGCATCAGTAAAAAAGGCAAAGTTCGACCATTCATACACCCAATGGCTCGCAGACGAGTTCAACTGGCTGATGGAAAAGACGAAGGCAGAAGCGAAAGTCAACGAAGAAGGCCTTTACTACAATCATTACTATGAAATGATTTGCAGGTTGGTTCACAACAACCTGGTACCCCGCTACACGGAAATCGGCCGTCCCGAGATGGCTGCCTCCCTTCTGCTGATGATGAACGGCAGCAAACTGTTCAACAACCTGACCAGCGACATCGAGCGTATAGAATACCTCGACTACAGCAGCGAGCATTTCGAATATATCGACAAGTTGTCTCCAGAAGAGCTCATCAAGTACAAGAATTTCCTTCAGGCCAGTGCCCAAGACGCATTTGAATCTATCGTGAAAAAGAACATCGATGTCGACGTCGACTATTACAACGACCTCATCGGCACGGCCTATCTTGCTTGCGACGACCAAGAGAATGCCACAAAGTACCTGCAACTCGTCCCTCTGAAATTTATCGAACGCCAAGGCATCCGCCCCTACACCGTGCGCGACTACACCATGGCCAGATGGTTGGGCAAGCAGAAAATCGATGAAAATGGCTCACCTGCCGTCAAGTCGAATCCAAAACTCAATTTCTGCAACAATCTTTCTGCGCTGAAAGCGAATTACGCCAATGCCACCGGCGAAGCACGCAAGCAACTGGCCTACGACCTGGCAGTGCGCTATTTCCAGGCCTCCCACAAGGGTGACTGCTGGTATCTCACCCAATATGGACAGAGTGTCTATGACACCACGCGAGTCGACCGTGCCGACCTGATTGGGAAAACCGTCAAACTACTAGAGGAAAGCGCCACATCGAGCAACGAGACATTGAAACTCAACAGCCTCTATGCCCTTGCCTACATCCCCTTGGACGAATGGTGCCAGTGGGAGTATGATTGGGACAACAACAAATATTACATCAGCGAAGTCTACACAGACAGCAAGAGGTACGCCCATCTGTTCAACCTCCACCAATACACCAAGAACAAGGATCGCCTGCCCTCTTACGTCACAAAATGCGACGTGCTGAAAAAATTCAGGTCAAATCTGTAAGTATTGCATCCGTTTCATCCACAAGGAGCCTTTGGTTTTCTGCCAAAGGCTCCTTGGCGTTTGTTGAAGACAACCATTGGCAAAAGACTTTTCCTAATACATCAATTATGACATTCTGGCAGCAATGACACTTTATTAAAGTAATAATTTGTTAAATAAATGCAATAATCGTATTTTTCGGGTTGATGTCCATCAAAAATTACTATTTTTGCATGGATAGAATAGAACAACAACAAGATAAAACGATACAACCATGCGTAAAATCATTATGACAACACTGTTGCTGATGTTTGCATTCACCTATGCATCAGCCCAGAAGCAAGCAGAAATCAAGTTTGACAAAAAGACTCATAATTTCGGCACGTTCTCTGAGAAGAACGCTGTTCAGAAATGCACTTTCACTTTCACCAACGTGGGTGACGCCCCCTTGGTGATCAACCAAGCTGTTCCAAGCTGCGGCTGCACAGCCCCCCAATATCCCAAAAATCCTATCGCCCCGGGCGACAAGGGCACCATCGAAGTGGTTTATGACGGCAGGGGCAAGATTCCAGGCCATTTCAAGAAGACCATCACCGTACGCACCAATGGAGCGACCGAAATGACACGCCTCTATGTCGAGGGTGACATGACAGAGGAATAAGCGAAAAAACATATTTTTCAAAAGGGAGCCAGACCGTGGTCTGGCTCCCTTGATTTTTGTCTTTACGCACCTTGTCGTAAGTAGCGAGAGTTCATAATTGTTTTATATGTTAACTCTTCTTTCGCAAGTAATGGAAAATGAGGTGTGAAGAGGGTTAAAAAAAACATAGCAGCAACTCACCCCCCCAAAAAAAGCGGTAAAGTCAGCATTTTGGCTTCGCTCAGTTGTCGGCTACATCTCGGCAAAGCAAGCATGCTTGACTTTGCACTCGACTTGCACAACAATTGTCCCTTTAACTCCTCTTTAACTCCCTAAAGTGGAGCGATGCGAAACTTCGGACAGGCGGTGAACACCTTAGAAAGTGTAAGAGAATCCCAATGACATGAACTCCTTGAACTGGAAGTAGCCATGGTCGTCGTCACGCGGAGTACTGTCGTCAAACCTTGGATAGAGGAACAGTTTGGTGGAGATGTACTTGTTGAAGTTGAACGTGAATGTGTTCTCCCATTCCCATTCTGCGCGTTTGTAGGTGGTGAATCCATACATGCGTGTCTGGTAGGTGATGTTGTCGGCAATGGCCCATTTCAGGTCAATGGTGAACTGCGAACCGAAGTCGTGCAGTATGTGTTTCTTATCGTCGAGTCCATAACGTGTGGGGAACCAAACGGTATGTGCTTCGTCAAACCAATCCCTTCCTACATATTTCAAGTTGTATGCGATGGGGGCCAGATGGATGTTGCCTGTGAGTTTCTTGTTCCAAGCCTCCACCTTGTAGTCCATACCGGGTGAGATGTTGAGGTTGAAAGGCGACATGAAATCAGAATAAACCTTCCTATCGTTGCTCTTGTAACTTCTGTAGAACTGCGTGTAAGCCAGGACCTGAAGGGTGTAGTACCAATTCTTGGTGGCCTGAAGGCCCAGTTTGCTGGTAAAGCGCAGGAGGTCTTCATTCGACTTGAAGGAATGGATGCTGTCGCTTTTCGACGTAAGGAAACCTAATTTCATTTCCAGTTTGTTCTCCCATTTGAGTTTTTGCTGATTGTCGTAATTAGCCTCCATGGTGATGCTTCCAAGAATGGAATATGAACTCTCGCCACCTTTGTACCAGTTCCCTGAAATGTAGTTTTGCATACCCTGCAGGAAATAGTCACCCTTGTATTTCCAGAAATTGGGTTTGGTGACAAGCACGGAATCCGAGATGTCATCCAGGATTTCCTGTGGTATCGGGTCGGTTTTCACCACGAGCGATGCATCCTGTTGTATGGGTTGGATGAATGTATTGTCAACCCCTCCTACTTGATTGAGTTTATCCTCAGTGTTCTCAACAAGGTCTGGCCTGTTAAGATACACGCTGAGCAAAGTGTTGTCTATTTCTTCATTCACGTCGTCCTCCATCGCAGTCCTTCCAGAGAGCGTTAGTGCGCGCTTTGCCGGAGCATGGTAAAATGTTAGTGGTGCGAAAAGGCGGTAGAAACGACCGTCCATCTCTTCATCCCCACTGACTTCCTTTGCTTCCAATTTCTCCTTGTAGTTCACCAAGGAGTCGGAATAGTTTTTGTTGACCTGGTATTCCTGATACTCGATGTATCGACTGGCAACGCTGCGGTTTTGCGCCCCTACCTGCATGGCAGCGGCAAGCAACAAAAGAGTGATAAGATTTCTCATAAGCATGTAAATTTGGTTGTTTACATGCAAACTTATACAAAAAATCCGAAGGAAGCAAAAAAAAATGCTAATTTTTCTTGAAAATAGGCACCCAACAAACGCCATTCCAAGCATTGAGCAGGTATTTTCAGTGGAGAACCCCGTTGGTCGAAAACGAAAAGGATGCTATAGCACAGGATGTAAAGAAGACGGGAAAATCACATAATTTCCATATTATTTGACTCACAAAATGCAGGTTATCTAGCGGCCCAACAAGAACCGACTCATTGAACGAATTATATTCGTTGGTGCTTTCGTGCTCGTCGCTATCTTTGCGGTTTTCGTCGCATATAAGGGTTTCCAAATTGCCGACAAGTCAGAGAAGATGCCCCAATGGTATGAAGACAACAACGAGGCCGTCCTTTTCAGAAGATACCTGAGAGTGAACGAGAACGACCGTTGGAGATTCTGGCATGACAAATGGGCTAAAGACCCTGGCTTGAAAGAAGACATGAACGACAACTTCCTCATGGAAGAGTGGAAAGAGAACAAGAAGAAAAAGTGACATTTCCCATTTGTGAAATGCCACTTTCCCAACCCGGCAACAGTCAGGAATGGCTGTGGTCGGGGTTTTTGCTTATGTTTTCAATTTTGAAAATATTTACTTAATACCTATAAAATCACTAAGAGGTTTGATTTTTGCGATATACGTATTCGAGGATTCTTTTAAATTTGGTAATTGCTTAAAAGGAATTGGCTTTGAGTTGTTAAACCGCAGTACAATATAGTAAGGAGCATGGGATGGTTTAAATCCATATCCCTCCAATGTTTCTTTTGTCCATATGTTGAACCGGCCTTTAGATTTCAATTTGAAAAGTTGACAACCCTCTCCATTTGTATGGAGGAGGACATATGACAATCTCTCAAAACCAGGTGTTATACAAAGAGACCCTTTAGAGTCACCAGCACGCAAGTAGCAAATACCTGTTTCTATCATTTTTTCTTTTAGTCCCTTACGGCAATGATTAACCATAACTGTAACTTCCTCAGGGTTTTCAGATATTTTTTTAAGTATCTTTTCCCTTAGTATGGAATCCTCTATTTCTCGCTTACGTCTAATGCCATAATCCAAAAATTCCTTGTTTTGATCAATACCAATAAAGTTACGACCAAGAAGGTTTGCCGCAATGCCAGTTGTACAACTGCCTGCAAAAGGATCAAGAATCGTTTCTCCCTCCCTTGTGGATGATAAAATAATACGATATAGAAGACGAAGAGGCTTTTGGGTTGGATGTTTCCCGCATTTCATTTCCCATGACGAAAGAAAAGGAATGCGCCAAACATCAGACATTCGAGTGCCCCCATTAAGTCTTTCCATCAAATCGCAATTAAAATAGTGACTCATTTTCTCGCTTTTGCGAGCCCAAACAATATATTCGGTTGTAAAATTAAAGTATTTTCTTGAAAGAGTCGGTTTGGCATCGGATTTTTGCCAAACTATAATATTGAGAATCTTATAACCAAGCTCTACCATACAAGTAGCCACAGAAAAGATATTATGGTATGTTCCTGTCACAAATATGGTACCATTATCTTTCAGAACGTTTCTACATTCAGTAAGCCATTTTTGATTAAAGCCATTTATATTCTCTTGTGATGTAGCTCTGTCCCATTCGCCTTTTTCAAACGATTTCCATACTCCATTTATGCATTTTGAGACGTTCTTCGACAAAAAATAAGGTGGATCAGCAAATATCACATCAACTTTTCTGTTGATAGTGCCTATGAGTTTCATCGTATCACCAAGATACAATGTAAACTCATCATTTTTTGCTTGATAAAATGGTTCCACGCTATGTGAACTCGAACTCTAATTGAAGTTGTTGATTTGATTGTTTCTGTTTGGGTTCTTGAATCTGCGGCTCATGCAGTTCAAAGT
>Ga0310694_10001287_pt1 | contig 28907 bp, 28 predicted proteins | sample 174DNAGHGhighgp2_FD_203884 | JGI IMG/M metagenome (GOLD analysis project Ga0310694, IMG submission 203884) | Sheep rumen microbial communities from Palmerston North, Manawatu-Wanganui, New Zealand - 1742 DNA GHGhigh gp2 (v2) (version 2) | ecosystem: Host-associated > Mammals > Digestive system...
AACGGAATCGACTTCAACGAACCCGTGTTCGAGCATGCCAAGAAAAAAGACCCAGATTTTGAGAGTTGGTGCAGGGACACGCCGAACGCGAAGGTTGCGATGCTGAAAAAGGAAGGAGCGGTCTGCGCTTTCGCGACGATGGTCGTCGAGACTGACGCTGACTATTCGTGGATTCAGCCCGCCCCGCCTGAAAAACATTACTTCCAGGAAGGGGACACGCGCCTCGGCATTATGAAAATCTTCTCGGACGAGAAGAAAATCCCGAATGCGACGCGCCTGTTGATTTCGCTCGTTTACGACCAAGCCCTGAAAGCGGAAGAGGAAATCGAGGAAATCTACGCTGTCATCGGGTCGAGCCTCGCGGAGACGTTCATGTACGGCGGATTCAAGGGCGCGGGGTACAAGTATGGTGGCAAGGGCGAGAGCGACGACGACGCGGAAGGCTCGTTCGTCCTCGTGAAGAAGCTCAGGGATTTGCTTGACGGGGAGTGACATATGGTCAAGTTCAGATGGCATAGGGGGTCATATGTCGAATCCCTCGCCACGACCAAGGTGTTCAAGAGCAAGAAAGGCATCGAGAGGCTTGTGACGGAGGAGTTCAGGAAGTGGGGCGAGACGAAGTTCGAATTCACATACGATTACGTCTGCTACGACGAGCGTTGTGATTGGTTCACATGGTACGTCTGCCTGAACGGACAGTGCATCGGGATGGCGGAGCTTGAAAGGCTCCCCGACAGCATGAAGACTACCAGTGGCTTTGCCCGAACTTCTGGACAACCCTGTAAACAAGCCACGCCTTCCAGGAAGGATAACCGCACTCGATAAGGGCGTTGCGATACCAGACATCCGCCTCCTCCCTCGTCATCACGTGGTTGTCGTACAGCCAGTCGTGGCAGATGGAGGCGTGAAGCGTGACTGGGCTGTACTGCGGGGATATGAGCGACCACAGGCAACGTGGAACCGACATGCCGTTGCTGGCGTATCCAGTCTCCACGATGTAGGCGCAGTCGTTCGCGAAGAACAAAAGAGGGCTGTCGAGCACGATGATGTACTTGCCATCCTCTGTCTTCCTGAAATGGAATTTGATGTTTTTCCTATAGATGCTTGGCATAATCCTGTCTCCAATTAAGGCGGGATTATAAATGAAAGTCAATAAACTGTTTTGTGGTAAAGGGACTCACAAATGGATGAAAAGAAAAAGACTCTGGCGACGCTGATTGATGAAGGCGCGAAGGCTGGCAAGAAATACATCCTGTTCAGGCAGGAGACAAAGAAGTTCGATTCACAAGGCGGAATACGCCCCTTCATGTCTTTCATGTTCAATCAAATGCTGTGGCGAATCGTGGCATGCCGTGATTTCGGAAATGTAAAGAAAGGGGATTTCGGCGGACTTGTCGAGTCGGAGGAAAATCTCTCCCACAATGGCGACTGCTGGATTCATGATGATTCATGCGTTTATGGCGATGCGCGTGTATATGAGAACGCCATTGTCGAAGGCGATGTCGTCGTATGCGGACATGCTAGAATCTTCGGGAAGGCGACTGTCGGCGGATGTTGTTGCGTCATCAATGGGAATGCCATGATATACGGGAAGGCTCGCATCGTTGGATGTTGCGGTCTTGTGATATATGACAACGCCCAGATTTTCGATGATGCGAAGGTGCAATACGGCTCGCTTGAAATCTTCGGGGATGCAAAGATATACGGGCAATCCGAGGTTGGCGGTCACGGGGTGATTTACGGTTCCACGGAGATTTTCGATGATGCCGAAGTGATATACAACGGTCGTCTCGACGGCGTGAAGCTCTGCGGTGACATGACCCTGTATTCGTCTGAAAAGAACGAACAGGGGATTTACTGCATACCGATTAAACGCACCGACGACTGGATTGACCCGAAGGCGTTTCCAGTCCTGCGCGGGAACGGCGGATACCGTGGAAAATCGTGCTTCTTCGACGCTCATGATTTCACGGACTATCAGAAGCATCTCGACTTCGAGGCATCCCACGGCAAGAAGTACATCCTGTACAAGCAGAAGAAAATCACCCGCTTCCATGCCTACATGTGGCAAATCATGGCTTGCAGGGATTTCATTTCTGACGGCAAGCAGGTGAAGAAAGGTGATTTGGGCGGATTCGTCGAATCCGAGAAGAACCTCTCGCAGGAAGGAAACGCTTGGATTGGTCAGAACGGATATGTGTTCGAGAACGCATATGTCTATGAGAACGGATTCGTCGATTGGTCTGATGTCCACGGCAATGCCACTGTCCACGGCAATGCCGTTGTCCAAGGCTCCGATGTCAGGGATAATGCCGAGATATTCGACTGGGCGGTTGCGCTTAATGTGAAAGTGTATGAAAACGCCAAGGTGTATGAAAATGCAATGGCGGGAAAATACGGGAAAGGCATAGAAATCCACGGCGATGCCAAGGTTCATGGCGATTCCATGCTTGCCGCGGACAAGTACTGTTCAAGAAGACGGGGCTTGTACTGGATTCCGAATCCGTTCTACCAGAGCCACATGGACATCTGCGGGGAAGCCGACATCTATGGCTCGTCCGAAATCTGGGGCGATGCGGTCGTCAAGGGCAAGTCGATTGTCCGAGGAAGTGCGCATGTCTATGACAACGCGGTGCTGAACGGAACGAACAAGAGAACGTGGCAATACGACGACGAGGAGTTCGTCGTGGTCGAAGGGGATTCCAGAGTCCACGGCAACGCCGTCCTGACTGGCAAGGTGACTGTGACCGAAAACGCCGAAATCTACGAGAACGCGAAGGTCGAGGGACTCCCTCACACGGATGCCTTGGCTGGCGGTCATTCCAAGATACACGGCGATGCTTTCATCAGAAGCCCGTTGTGGATAGATGACTACGCCGAGATTCTCGGCAAGACGAAGATGAAGGACATGGAGGCGAGGTTATGCTACTTCTGCAACACGGAGTACATCGTTGACAACAGACCGTTCAAATCGGTGCAGGACTATCTGAAATGTGTTGAAGAGGAAAAGAAGAAGAAGGAATTCAAGAAAAAAGGTTCCTGATGCGATAAAAGCCACGGGCAATCGCCCGTGGCTTTTCCATTGTCAGAAATTGTCTTCAATGAACAGGCTTTTTATCTTCTGTTCGAATGTCATGAAATCGCACTTCGGGCAGGGCATGTACTTCCCCGCGAAGGATTCGATGTTCTGGCTACCGCCGTTGTCGTCCTCAATCCATTTCGCAAGCCTCCATTCGGATGCTTCGTCGTAAGTGGTGAACTTCTCCGCATACACGCATGAATTCGTGGAGAACACGTCGATGATTCGCTTGAAACCGTCCTTGCACAACGCGATGATGAACGAATGCGTCGGGTAGTGTGGCGGTCTGTCGGAACGGACATAGTAGCACCTGTGCTCGATTCCCTCTTTTACGAGCATCGCATCGACGAAAACGGATGCGTCATGGCACATGCCACACTTGTGGTTCCAGAATTCCGAAGGGGACTGGATGTAGATGTCGCGACCCTCCTTCTCGTCCATCACCGCGATGCTCTTGGTGGAGGAGCCGTCGGTGTAGTAGCACCCGTATTCGAATTCGGACAACTGCCTCAGAAAGAAATCCGCTGTACGGCTAAGCATGGGGTTCCCGCTGGCAGTCCTCTCCCCGTAGTCGGGCTTCATCCTCAACGGGCTTGAACCGAATTCGTGGACTTCCCAATACTGGTCTATCTTCGGTTTTCTTTTTCTTTTAACTTGCTTTTTCATAAAAACGGGGCATATTGTTTACAACAACGATATTTTAATTATACAATAAAATGAAAGGATATTAACAAAATGTCATCAAACGACCATCCGCAATTTGTTTTCATCGACAGACACCAAAACGCCAGAATCAAAGGGGTTGTCCTTCCTATGTCGCACTGTGTGAAGGAAATGATGGGACTTTACGCCTTCTTCAGCAAGAACCCGTGTTTCAAGGGGCTGTATCTGAGTGGTTACGAGATGGCGCACACCTGCCCAGACCAGTTCGTACTGGGCGAATGGAACTTTCATTTCAACAGGGAAATCAATCATATCCTTTATGAAATGAAATACGGGATGGGGCAATTGGAAGGGTTGCCAGCGGGCAAGCCGATTGATTACAACTTCTTCAACTGGACTTTCTATTCGGATGCCCCGTCATGCAGAGGGGGGCGCATACAGGTGAAACTCAAGCCAATCGAGAAGCCAAATTCAGTGGTCGTGTGCTTCAGCGGTGGAAAGGACTCCGTGGCAACCGCGCTGAAATGCCGTGAGATGGGATACGATGTCCATTTGTACCACGTTCATGGCATCAACCATTCGTACCCAGACGAAGTGAACGCCGCGAAGGAAATTGCCAGCTACCTCGACATGCCTCTGTATGTCGAGAATGTCACCCTCGGAGGGAAGTCCTCTTGGAAGGAGAACCCCGTCAAGAACCAATTGATTGCGACGATGGCTCTGGACTACGCCAATGAAAACGGTCTCGCCCACAGGATTGCGGTGGGCGACTTCAAGGACGACCATCGCGAACGCGCCATCTACGGCGTGAACTGGACGGACACGATTGAAATGTGGATTGGCTACACCGACTACATCAAATGCTCGTATCCCGATTTCGAGCTAATCATGCCTTTCAACAACTACTTTCAGACGATGGACGCGGTTGCGCAGGACATGAACCTCCTGAAGATGGTGCAGGGTTGCATTGCCCCGATGCGGTACCGCGACTACTGGCGCGGGAAGAACATCGCCAAGTTCGGGGAGGATGTCATTCTCCCGCATCGGTGCGGTTCGTGCTGGAAATGCTGTCGCGAATACACGCATCTCGCCGACATTGGCATTCTGCCCATGAACGAGAAATTCTACAAGAAGTGCATGGGCGTGCTGAAAAAGAAGGAAAAGGAGATATGACCCAGTTCAGCCTTTTCGAGGACGGCTTGTCGTCGTTCACGCTGTCGGAATTCCTTGGGAACGTGAACGACTTCGAATGGCTCAAGTCCAGCTCGACGCTCGGAACAGAGCATGAGAACGAGCTGGACAGGTACTATTCTCTTGAGTACGGGAAGGACAGTCCACCGTTGTACCTTGCCGACCCGCTGAACGCGACGGTCACGGGGAAGACGACGTATCATGCGCTGATTGTCAGGTTCGAGGACGGGGATTCGGTGCTGGTCGTGTACCGTTCGCTTGAATTCATGAAAAAGAGGATACACGCCTTCGATATTCCGATTTCAATCACTGGAAACAAGGAGCATGCGTTGAAGATAATCGACGCGATGCTCAACACCAAATTCGTCACATTCATCTTCAAGGAGAAGTACAGGTCTTATTTCAGCGAGGCTTACCCGAAGGAGCAGTACAACGACTACTACTACGACCTTGAACAGGAGAACCTGATTCACTTCTCCAACCATGTCTGGCTCAAGAAGCACTACGTCAACACGCTGGTCGGAAACGACGACTACCAGATAATCGACATACACGGGCATCCCGAATGGACGAAGAAGGCGTTGGAGTGCAGGCGCATGTGGTTCGAGGGCAGGAATGACGGGAGGAAGACCGACAACGAAAGGAAGTACTTTGAGAATTCGCTGAAGTGCCCCGACGGGAGAATATCCGAAATCGCGATTGCGTACAGGCAGTCCCGCATACTCGCCATAAAGACAATCCTCGTCCACAGGGACAAGGGGTACGCGACCGACATCATGTTTAGCCATGTGTCCAGAAGCAGGAAAGCCGTGATGGAGGCGTGCCCAGAAATCAGCAACGGCGTGATGTCCAACCTCGACGAATGCATGAGGTACGCCACGGGCGTGTTCCTTCTCAACCAAGGCATCCAGATTGAGTACAGACTTGGATTCGTGCCTGAGAACAGGTCGCTGAAGGAGCACAAGGAGAGAGTGACCTCTGGGAAGATACCGTACTTCTCCACGGTCAAGGAGAGGTAGCATGAACACGAGGATTTGCAAGAAGTGCCCGAACAACAACGGGAGCTGGCAGTGGTACAGGAAGCCAGTCATAGTGCATGGCGATGTCAGAATCCTGTGCACGTTTTATCGCGGAGATGCCAACAAGCCCTGCTTCACGGTATATCAGGAGGATATGAAGTCGTACCCAGACAAGAATCTGGAGAAATGGGTGAAGGGGAACATCGGGGTCGAAATGCTCAAGACGCATTGCGTCTGCTACTGCGAGCATCTGATGGGCGAACTGAACAGATGAAAAAAGGCGGGGACGGAATATTCCGTCCCCGCCTGCTGATTCTATCCGACTGACTTAGTTGACTTTGAACTCAAGGGAGCCGATGACCTGCTCCGACAGCTCCTTCGTGCTGAATTCCTCCTTCTTGCTGAGGAAGTCCTGCAACAGGTGGTAGAGCTTGGAAAGACCCTTGAGGATGCTTATCGCCAAGTTCTTGAGCGTGTCCATGACACCAGCGGTCTTCATGCCTTCAGCCGTCTTGTCGGAGGAGGTGAATTCACCGCCCTTCGCAGAAGGAACCCATACGCCGTTGTTCTTCTCGAAGTTCTGTCCGAGCGTCTTGTCAAGGGAGGCGTTCGTGAACGACGTGACCGTAAGCACTTCGCTCAGGTACTTGTCCGCGTCGTTGAGCTTCTGGATAATCAGCAACGAGTTCTCCGCGCCGACCCTGAGACGGGCTTCGACATCGTTGATTCTGATTTTGTGGTCGTTCACCTTGCTGTCGTCGAATTCCTTCTCCTTCCTTTCAAGGAAGTCCCCAACGCCCTTGAGAGAATCCCTTTCCCCCTTGCCAGTCTCGACGCTGTAGCCAGCTTCCTCCATTTCCTTGAGGAAGTCTGGGGCAACGCCCTTGACAAGCGAATCAAGGAGCTTCTTGTCCATTCCGAGGTACTTCGGAAGCTCGGCTTTCATGAATTCGTTGGAGGCGACCATCTGCATCAACTGGATGGCGTGGTCGAGGACGAAAAGCTCCTCCATCATCCCTGTCTGGATTTTCTGGGCGTATGACCTGTTCTTTTCGACATACGGGTACATGAGCGTCATTGCACGCTGTTGCTTCTTGTTGATGGTGAAGTCGAAGTTATGAAGCAGAGTCGGATTGTTCTCAAGCTTGTTGAGGAAATCGACAATCTTGGATTCCTTGTCGCCCATTTCGGCGAGCTTCTCGCCGAGCTTGTTCCTCAAGTCCTGAATCGTGGGAAGGTTCTGCGAGATGGCATCCCTGTACTGCACGAGCAGTTTCACGCGCTCGATTACATCGCCGTACTTCTCGTTCCAGACCGTAATCAGTCTTTTTGGCGAAATCTTCTTCTCAAAGTCGTTTATCGCAACGATGTCCTTTGCGAGAGCGAGAAGTTCCTTCGCAATCTTGATATTTTTCTTCATCTGCAATCTCCTTGTTCGTAGGTAGAATATAAATATTTCACATTATTATACTGTCAGCCATATAAATAAAAGATTATTGCCCGCGTCGTAAAAACACTGGGCAAGGCAGGTTTTCAAAAGCCTGCGGTCTTATTTCTTGAGCTGTTCGACCGTCTTCTGGAGCGACTGAGCCAAGTCCTTCCACTCGCTCGCTTTCTCGATGAGGCTGACCATGATGAACGCGATTGCGAGCAACGCCACCGCCACGATGCAGGCGATGTACAGCCCATAGGCTTCAATCAAGTCCATGAGACCAGTCGTCTTCACCTGCTTCTTGATTGCCTCCACCGTGTACTGGTTGGCTGGAGTCGTGACTTTTGAACCTCCGAACAGGCTTTTCTCCGTCACGACCACGGGCGTGGCGTTCGACTTGACCTCGCCAAGCCCGACGTGGGTCTCCCTGTCGCCCAAGTCCATTTCCACACCCGTTATCGCCTTCGCTATTTCGACATGCTCAGGCTTGACATCTGGATTCAGCAGGACATCCGCTGCGTACCCGTTGATTTGCGGTCCCGTCTTGAATTCGATGACCGTCCCCATCCCGATGTCCTGCGACTTGTCGCCCGTGAGCAACGACTTCAACCCGAACCAGCTAAATCCAGCCCCGTTGTTGCTGGTGTAGCGCACTTGGTTGTTCTCCTTCTGAACCAAGTCGAGGTTCTCGTAGGAGCCGAAGCGCAACGAAGGCAGGACGGTGTTCGGTCGCCACGCGAGTTCGACACCGAGGCCTTTGGAATATACAGCGATATTGTGACCGCATCCTGTCATTAGAAGGACGAGTCCTATCATAAGAAAATGCAGTTTTTTCATTTTTTTCTCCTCTTTTGCTTGCAATTGTGCGGGCATGATGTATATTAATGGTTGAAATAAACGAAAAATGAGCCGACCTCGGTCGGTCATGGGTGTTTGGCAAGGGCATGAAAGGAACGACTTATGAAAAACGTACAGGACTTGGGAGACAATGAGATATTTTCCGCGTTGGGAGAAATCTCTCTCCTGACCAATTATTTCAAGGTGTTCAAATTCCGAGACTCGATGCTTCTGGTGGAGAGAATCCGCCGTCTCGTCGGCGGAATGGAAGAAGCCAGAAGAAACTCGTTCTACAAGTGCTTCAGGGAGTTCGTCTGCGACAAGTCAATCAATTTCAAGATAAGGTACTATTTCCTTTACGTCATGCATGAAGTCCCGCCATACGACGACTGGGAGAAGTTCATGACAGAGGAGCTTAAGTACGGCGAGTTCATCGACTTCCTCAGCACCGATGCGCGTCTGTACCTGATTGACAACATCGGAAATGGTCTGACGGACGAATTCATCCAGAACTACGAGCGTCTCCGTGGAAAGAAGACAATCCCGTATTCGAGGCTGACGGGCGAATCGGAATGGGGATGCCCCCATGCCAGATGCGAAGACCTCGCGAACATCACGAACCTCGTCGCCAAGGGAATCAGGGCGACTATTCTTGACAAGAAGATTCATTCGGAGTCGAGGTACGCCTTCCTACAGGACATTCTAAGCAAGGGCGGTTGGCACACGGTGGCTTTGTCGGATGCGATGCAGAGCGACGAATGCTTCAAGGAAGTCCTGCTTCTGGAAAGAGTTTACGGAAAATAATTCAAAAAGGGAACTGCCATGACGGATGAAGAAATCGTGAAAATGCTCAAGAGCGACAAGGGCATTGTCTCCATAATCGAGAAATACGGCTTCCGAGACCAGATGAGGACGCTCAACCACATCCTGTCTCTTATCGACGAGGATATGCTGGACAGAAGGGTTGTCGGCAATCTGATTGACCTTGTGCTCGCGGAAGGGATAGACATAAAGGCGAGGTACTTCTTCTCCATAAAGTTGCCCTGCAAGGTGGTCAACCAGAAGGCGTATCTCGATTGGTTGAACGATGGCACGGACGGCGCACCGAACATGGACAAGATTGCCAAGATAAAGGAGTCGTTCGACCCTCTGAAAAACACAGAGGCGGTCAAATACGCATGGGGGTCGAAAATCCTCTCCGACAAGCTTGTTCCGCTGACCGACTACCGCATCGGCATCTACGGGACGACATCCTGCGAGCTGACCGACAAGGAGCACGAAATCGCGTCAATCAACAGTCTAGGAATCCAACCGACATTCTACTGGAAGACGTTGAAGAACCCCGTCACCTTGAATGAGATGCGTGACGCGGTAAAGGAAGGAAAAGCAACGAGCCTGTTCAAGGGCAGGAAATTCCATGATTCCGTCATTCTCATGCAGATGCTTCTCGAAGCCATCCTCGACCTCAACGTGACGGAGAAGACCGTCCAGAGCGTCCAGAATGTCATCCTGAACAGCAGAATCAACGAGAAGGCTCGCTTCTTCCTGTTGCGCTCCATCCTGTGCAATGGCTCCCGTTGCCTCGTCAAGTGGTCTTCCAATATCGAGGACAAGGACAGGCGGTTCGGTGGCATGAAGTACTTCTACTCCGTGCAGGAGGCGTTGGTCAGGACTGGCAGGGCGAAGGAGTTGCGCGAGTTCGCCGACAAGTGGTTCGAGAAAAGCCTGAAAATCAATGACTACTACAAGGCTCAGCTTGAAAGGGATGCCGACGTGCCCGAAGGCGAACGGAAAATCCTCTTCGACGACGAATTCATCGAAGGGCTTGAAAAGGCATTCGCGTAAAAGGGAAGAAAGATGATGAATGAAAGCGAACTTGGGAAAAAGATAAGCGAGAAAAACGCGGTCTCCTGCTTCAGGGGCAAAGGGTTTGTCGAAACCCTGCGCCTGTTCAAGAGACTGTACAATCTTGTCAACGACCCAGAATTCGACTTCAGCAGGACGGTCATCGACAACATCCTCGCGATATTGAAGGATGAATCCGTTGACGAGACGGCGAGATTCTGCTTCATCGACAAGGTGCACGGAAGCCATTACTACTTCAAGTGCAAGGACGGGCTGTGGTGCGATGTCCCGAAGGAAGTGATGCATGTCAAGAAGCCCCTCTGGGAAAGGATGATGGACTGGTCTGACATTGTGATGTTCCTTGGTCGTGACAAGGAAATAAACAACATGATACGGAAGGAACGCGACTGGCAGAACCGAAGGGGATGCATCATCGGCTACGACAAGTCCATAGACAAGTTCTATGACGAGATGTACGGCAAATTCCATGCTGAGGGAAAAAGCCTTTTCCGTAGGAAGTACCATGTGACCAACTGGGTGTTCATCGACGACGACAAGGCGATTAAGATGCTCATGTCGGACGACGTGGACTACAAGACGCATCTCCACTATCTTGAAAGTCTTTGGAGACAGCAAGACTGGCGGAAGAGGGAAGCGGAGCGAAGGGAGAGGCTCATGGAAGACTTGCAGGAAAAAGGCGACTTCCCGAACCTGTTTGCGGATTCGACGTTCCACAGCTCCATGTACCTTGCTGACAGGCTCTACCAAGCTCTTTGCGACAAGAGCCTCGACTTCAACGAGACGGTTGTGGACAACATCGGGTTCCTGATGAACAAGTTCGCCGACTACCGCATCAGGGAGTATTTCTACACGCGCATCCTGTTCTCCCAGAGCGATGTCCTTGTCAATTCCGAGAACGGGGCCGATACATGGTCGTACATCCCCGACAACGAACTACCCGTCGGTCGGCGCGAGCCTTTCGAGGGATGCCACATCTGCAAAAGGAAGTGGAGTCCGTCGAAGATGTGCCGTAAAGGTCATCCTTGCATGCACTGGCGTTTGTCCAAGACTTCAAGGCAGAAGAGCATCTATGGCACGAAAATCTCCGACCAGTACCGTGTTGTGTTGCCAGAGGAAACGAAACACATGGAGAGGATGAAGGACGGGAAGTTCTCCGCATTCCTTTACCCGTACATCAAAGACCCGAATTTCGAGATAAACGACGAATTCATCGACAAGGTGAAGGAGTTTTTCAAGGATGAAAACGAAAAGGAGCAGGACAATGACAAACACTGAAATCGCCAGACGCATCTGCAAAGAGGGAGACCTGACTGAGGCGTTCAAAGGTCTGGATTATTATGATGCGTTGCGTCTCGTGTCGCAAATCACCTCTGTCATAAATGATGACAAGCTCGACTTCAATGAAGATGTCATCAAAAATCTGCAAAGCATCGTCAACTGCGACAAAATCGACAGGAGCATAAGATACTGGCTGGTCAAGAACATCGTCATGCTTTCCTGCGAGAATTCCGCGTTGTCCAAGCCCTACAGCATCTACGACACACGTGGAAAGGCGATACTCGAAGGAACAAAGGCATGCGATTTAGTGAAAGCATACATTCTCCCTGATACAATTCCAAAAGACGCGACACTCGACGATTATCTGAAGCACTGTGCCATAAGAACATATGGATATAAAAATAAAACGCATTTGTATGGGGATGAAAGAGATGCCGATGCGCTCATGAAATGGAAGGAAGAACTCATGAGAAATCCGCATATGACCGAAAACTATCAAAGACTAATCAAGGACGAGGACTGACAATGACAAACACTGAAATCATCGAACTACTTAATTCCAAAGGTGGCGTGAGCGAAAGGTTTATCGGGCTTGAATACTACGATGCATTGCGTCTTGCGACCGCCATAGCGAAAGTGCTTCATAGCGAAATGGAGCTGACTGAACAGGTTGTTGACAACGTGAAGAACCTGCTGAGCGACGACAGAATCGCTCCTTCCGTGAGGTACTGGATGCTAAGACTTCTTACATATTGCGACAACGAGAAAAGGCAACGCACCAAGGAAATCCTCAAAAGCAACATGTCCGTGGAAAGGGATAAAAAAATCCGCGACGTGGTGTCCGTCGGCATAAAGCCCACTTATGACCAGAAGAACGGGTGTTTCGTCATGGGCAAGGGCAACAAGCCGTCTTCGTTCGACGAGGCGTACCGTTACGCCACGATGAGGGAATATCGGCACAACCAGGATGTCGAAAAACTGATTGAAAAACTGAAAGGTCCAACCGACAGGCAAATCAAGGAAAAAGCCGAATGGTATTGCGAATAAAGGCATGCATTTGAAAAAGGAGCGAAAAATGAAAAAGAAAGAAACCAAAGTCCTCGACGCGAAAGACCAATCCCTGATGCACCCCTTGCACGACGAGAACAACAATGACATCATGTGCCTGTTCGAGAAGAAGGACTTCCACGACGCAATCATCATGGCGTGCTGTGTCCTCGAAGTATTTACTTCGGCGGGTGACAGGGCGTTCGGGTTCATGTTGAAGAAACTCTACAACTTCTTCGTCACCCCGTTCCCTGGGAAGAGCCTTTTGTTTGATTACAAGGTCAAGATGTTCATGATTTCAAGACTCATCTACTCCAACTATGAAAAGAAACGGGACGTGATAAATGGCAACAGTCTGAGCACCCCGTGGATGACGTGGTTCATCTGTAAAAATGCTGGTCTTGGGGAGAATTTCGAATACAGGCAACGCCTCAAGGAGTTCTTCACCAACAAAGAGATTTACAACACTGGTTTCACTTGGAGACCGAGCGACGAGCAAATCGAAGAACTCAGGGAATCCATGAAGAACGTGAAGGTGAAGGACGTGTTCTATGAAAACTACCAAGCCGAATTCAAAGGATTCAAGGAATGGCTTGCGGAGCACCACCAGACTTCGTTCGGAACCATCTACCACGACATGTTCGACTACAAGGCTTTCGACAATCTTATCGAAAACTTCAATCTCTTCTCCAAGTACGCCGAGTGGAAGACTCTCGGTGCCCTTGACAAAATCAGCATGAAACCCGTCTGCGCTTGAAAATCCGCGACTGCGGTGCATATTATAATATAAAACCGCAGTCACAATCAATCAAAGGAGTTTTACCAGATGGACAGCATCGGCATCACCAAGGCACTCAACGGCGACAACCCGTTCGCCATGTTCAAGAACCTCGACCACTACGACAGGTTCAGGATGGTTTTCAATATCGTCAATACATTGCTTGACGAGGGGTTCGACTTCAACAAGACGGTTCACGGCAACATCGACAAACTGTTGCATGACGAACGGCTGGAACGCTCCGTGAAGTACTTCTTTCTCAGAACCGTCATGCACAACCTCAGCATGAACGAACGGACGGGAATCAACATCGCCTATGAAATTGCCAATGGCAAACGGGAGTACCTTGGAATCGTGGAGAGGTACATGGGGCACTACCCGACTCTGAAACCGACGCTGAAGGAATATCACGAATACAATGCTCTGAGACATGCCAGTTGCGATTTGAAGTCACTTGGCATCAACATGGAGACCGTCATTGACATGCTCAGGAAAGAGCCGACGCAGGAAACTGTAGCCGAATACGACAAGTGGCTGGAAAAGAATGTCGAGACGGACAAGGAATGCGACAAGAGGGAAGCCAACGAATTGAAATACCAAGGGTGGACTGCGGAGCAATTCCTCAATTCCTACACCCCGACCGCGATGTTCGAAGGTCTGAGCTACTACCAGAAGCTCCGCAGGATGAACGAAATCACCGAACTCCTGTACAGCAAGGATTTCGACATCAGCATCCTTGTCATCAACAGCATAAGAGCCATATTGTTCGATGAAACCATCGAAAAATCGGCAAGATACTGGCTTACCCGCAATATCTGCTATGCGCCGTCCGACAGCGCGGTGTTCAATATCAGGGGAAGACTGTTTTCGAATGCCCATGAATATTTTATGAAATTCATAGAATATCCAAAGAAAGACGAAGAGGAATACTACAGGATGTGGCTCATGAAAACGGAAGTCTTTGACGGTTTAGAAGACCTGATTGCCAAAATCAAGCATCACGAAGATTTTGAAAGATTCAAGAAGGAACAGGGACTCATAAAAGACAATTGCAACATATAAGGGGAGTCGCGACATGAATCTCATCATGCTTGAGGATGAAATAAAAGAGGTCTTCGGCAACGGAGGACTCGTCCAGAAGTTCAAAGACCTCGACTACTACGGCAGGCTCTACCTCGTGCGCGACATCAAGGTGTTCCTTGACAACAACGTGGTTGACTACGGCACCCTCGCCAAGTTCGCCACAGAGTTCTACGCGGACGACGGAATCGAGGATTCGGTGAAGTACTTCATGACGAAGTGCGCCTGTTACTGTTGCACCGCTTCCCATTCGCTGTGGGCTAGGTTCGTCAACAGCGACAAGGAAATCGCGAAGAAGGTGTGCGCCATTGTCGGCAAGGGGTTTGATGAAAAGAACTTCGATGGTGACACGGACGAGCTGAGCCACTACAGGAAGATAATGTCGATAAGGCTTGGCGATGTGGACGACGAAGAAAAATTCAGGACGATTTTGCACGGGCGCATCTGCCTGAACAAATCGTCCCTTGAAAGCCCCGTCGTCAACGACCCGTTCATCTGGTACTGGCTGAACACGAACACCCCGTGGAAGATATTCAAGGAGAACACCACATGCGAACAGGCGATATACGACGCGAAGGCGTTGTACGACTGCATCACGTCCGACGAAGCCGACCTGAACATCCTCGTCTATAACAGTCTTGGGGCGATACTCTGGTGCGACGAAATCCCGAAGTGCGCGAGGTTCTACCTCTACAAGCTGATTCAGCACGGGATAAACGCGGGATGGATAATGAAGAACAGGGAGTTCTTCAAGAAGCTGATAGACAAACCGATATTCCTGACGCTTGAGCATACGTTCGCCCATGCCAATGAACGCGCCCGTCAGGGGAAGGGACTGACTGAAAGAGAACTTGAGGACATGTACTGGCAGTTCTGCCTCATGAACAGCCTGTCCGACAGCTCGCCGACGCTCATAGACTTCGGCAGGACAGTTGAACGCAACGTCGATTACGACCTGTTCCTCCAATACCTTAACGGATGAGCAATTGACAACTGAATAAAAATGAAAAGCCATGCCATATTAGATGAGCATGGCTTTTTTGTTGTCATTTGAAAGAGGAAATTCAACATGGGAAAAGCGAAGAAGAACAAGAAGAACAAAAAGAAGGTGTCGGTGAAGCCGACCATTTCTCTGGAGTCGTTGCCAGTCGGTGTCGATTCGATGGAGGAGCTTGAATTCGTCGAGAAGCTCGCCAATCTCGACTGGAAGAGCTTGGTCGAGCTGTACGGCAAGGACTGGGTGTCGGAGGACTTCATCCGCCGTCACTGGGTGGACGGAATCGGGAACAAGGCTGTTTCGGGGCGCGGGAACCTGAGTCCTGAATTCATCGAGGAGTTCAAGGACAGAATCAACTGGTACGTCCTGCTGGAGTCACAGCAGTTCGACGAGGTGTTCCTTGAGAAGTACCACAACAGGCTGAACCACTACATGCTCTGCCTGAAGCAGAATTTCTCGGAGTCGTTCGCGGTCAGGCATCCAGAGATGATGGACGAGCTTGGTCTCATCGACAACAACGCGATGCCTCCCGAAGTGAAGGCGAACATCCTCGGAATCGTGAGAGGGAAGACGGAATGAAGAGACTTGTTTTGATAGACGGAATCAACTTCTTCTATCGAGGCTCGTGGACTGGTGTCAGCAACGACACGAAGTCGATACAGGGCGAGGACATGACCTACGTCCTCGCCTACATGCGGAACCTCGCCTATCTCATCAGGAGGTTCAAGTCCCCCGACGACGAGAACAGGTTCGTCATCTGTTGGGACGGGGGCTACGACGAGAGGCTCAGGATTTCGTCCGAGGCAGTGTCGGCTGGCTTGATACCGAAGGCGTACAAGCAGGAACGCCGAGAGGCGCACGACATCGAGGATGAGGAGGAGAAGCTGAAGGCGCAGGAGTTCATGCGCCAGATGCACAGGGCGCGGGAATTCACGGATTTGACGATTGTCAGCCAGATGTGCATCAAGGGGGAGGAGGCGGACGACCTCGTGGGGAGCTACGCCACGAAGTACAGGGACGACTTCGACGAAATCCTCCTTGTGACGACCGACAAGGACTACTTCCAGTTGTTGTCCGACAAGGTGAGGATATACAATTCTGGGAAAAACGAATTCAGGGATTTGGCGTTCCTGAAGCAGGAATACGATTTGGATAATTCTGCGCAGTGGATTGACGTTGGTGCGCTGGCAGGGGAGTCTGGAGCGTCTTCGGACACGATTTACGGGGTTCAGGGGATTGGCTACAAGACTGCGGCGAAGCTGATTGCGCAGTACGGGACTCTGGACAATCTCATCGAGCAGTCGGCTCAGGCACTCGCGCCAGACATACTGAAGTGCGGGAACGATGTCAAGGCGTTGCAGGCGAAGGTGAAGGACAAGTCCTACAAGCTGAGCCACCACAAGAAGGAGCTGATGGTGCTGGCGAGCCTTGAAATCGTCGAGCTTGCCAAGAAACTGAAGACGATAAGGACGTTCCTCGACGTGGAGCTGGCGGAGCCAGACCCGTCTTGGACGAAGCTGGACATGGCGTTCAGGGCGATGGGGTTGCCGTTGGGGAACACGGTGACTGAACTGCTTACGGAGTAACATGATGCAGGGGAGGGATGATTCGGAATCATCCCTCCCTTTTTCCATTTAATATATCTCGCCAAGCCGACGCTGGATTTTTCGCGTCGGCATTATTTTTCCTTTATGTAAAGGTAGAATATAATGACTCATTTGTTTTATTTGAAGTTCAAGGAAAGGAGTTTCAGGCAAGATGAAAATAGCCAACGCAAAAACCTTCGGCAACCAGTTCTACATGACCGATGCCGACATTGAAAGCATCATGTCCAGCCATGTGGCGAGCGCGATACACGTCCCGTCGAACGGGACTTCTGGATACTACCTGAAGACCAATGGCGGGAATTCCGTGGAATGGGCGACTGTAGCCCAGAACCTTCAGGAATTGGACAACGCCGCGTACACGAAACTCGGCACGATTGAAACAAGCGCACAGGTCAACCAGAACGCGGTCAGGACGATAGCTGTCAAGGCGACCGCCGCCACGACCACCCCGACGAACGTCTCCGCCACCACGCAGACCGACACCATCACCTTCATCGGCGGTGACAATGTGACATTGACTGGCAACGCCACGAACAAGACAGTCACAATCTCCGCGAAGGACACGACGTATGCTACTGCTACGACCGCCAAGGATGGCTTGATGGGGTCGGCTATGGTGACGAAACTGAATGGAGTCGCCACGGGTGCTGAAGTCAACCAGCTCGCAATCAAGACCTTGGCGACCAAGGAGAAATCCGATTCCACAGCGGTGAACGTCGCCGCGACGACCAAGACCGATACCGTCACGGTAATCGGAGGCGACAATGTTACGGTCGTCGGGAACGCATCCAACAAGACGGTCACAATCAACGCGGTTGACACGACCTACGAAGACGCTACGGCAACCAAGACTGGTCTGATGACATCCACGATGGTGACGAAGCTCGAAGGTGTCGCCACGGGCGCGGAGGTCAACCAGCTTGCTGTCAAGACGATAGCCGTCAAGTCCAGCGTCGGGGCTACTGCGGTGAATGTCGCGGCCACGACGAAGACCGACACGGTTACATTCATCGGTGGCGATAATGTCACTCTTTCTGGAAACGCCTCCAACAAGACTGTTACGATTTCAGCCAAGGACACGACTTATTCGGTGGCTACCACGACCGCCAACGGTCTGATGAGTTCCACGATGGTCACGAAGCTGAACGGGATAGCCACGGGTGCCGAAGTGAACCAGAACGCAGTCCAGACGCTCGCTGTCAAGCCCAACGCCACGGCTACAGCCACGAGCCTCACGGCTACTGAGAAGACCGACACCATCACGGTAATCGGTGGTGACAACATCACCCTTTCGCCAGATGCCACCAACAAGACGCTGACGATTTCAGCCAAGGACACCACGTATGCGACCGCCACAACAGCCAAGGACGGTCTGATGGGGTCGGCTATGGTGACGAAGCTGAACGGGATAGCGACTGGGGCGCAGGCGAACCAGAACGCGGTGCAGACCATCGCTGTGAAGGCTACTGCTGGAGCCACGACCTCGACGAATGTCACGGCTACGACCGCGACCGACAAGATTACGCTTGTCGGGGGAGACAACGTGACTCTCGCTGGCGACGCTACCAACAAGGTCATCACGATTTCAGCGAAGGACACCACATACGCCACGGCTACCACCACGAAGGACGGACTCATGGGGTCGGCTATGGTGACTAAGCTCAATGGCATCGCGACTGGTGCCACGAACGTCACGACGACGACTGTCGCTGGATGGGGATACACGAAAATCACGTCTGCGGATGTCAGCTCCATCGCTGGAGCGGTCTTCGACGAGAAGAGCACGACCGTGTTCAAGTACGTCAGCTCCGTCAACGCATATTCCAACCTGCCCACGACTGGTCAGAAGGTCGGCGATGTCTATAACGTCGCCACGGCTGACGCTACGCACAACATCAAGGCTGGTGAAAACGTCGCGTGGAACGGTTCCGCTTGGGACCCGCTCGGCGGTACGGTCGATTTGTCCAACTACCCGACGACCGCCACGGTCTCGTCGATGATTACAAGCGCAGCGACCAAGATTGACTCCTCCATCACACAGAACGGGGCGAACCCCGTGACTGGAAGCGCAATCTACTCCGCCCTCGGTACGAAGGTGGACAAGGTGAACGGGAAGGGGCTGTCAACCGAGGACTTCACGACCGCCTTCAAGACGAAGCTGACGAACATCGCCTCTGGAGCGGAAGTCAACCAGAACGCAATCAACACATTGGCTGTCAAGCAGGGCACGACCACCACGAATGTCGTGGCTAACGCGAAGGAAGCCACGGTCACGCTCATCGGCGGAACCAACGTCACCCTGACACCAGACGCTACCAACAGGACGGTGACAATCTCGGCGAAGGATACTACATACGCCACGGCCACGACGACGGCTGACGGTCTCATGGGTTCCGCGATGGTGTCCAAGTTGAACGGAGTGGCTGTCGGTGCCGAAGTCAACCAGCTTGCAATCAAGACAATCGCGGTGAAGTCGAATGCCACGGCTACTGCGGTGAATGTCGCTGCGACTGGCAAGACCGATACCGTCACCTTCATTGGTGGTGATAACGTCATCCTGTCTGGCAATGCGTCCAACAAGACCGTGGTAATCTCCGCCAAGGACACCACGTATGCTACCGCCACTACCACAAAAGACGGTCTGATGGGTTCGGCTATGGTCACGAAACTCAATGGCGTGACTGCTGGAGCCGAGCCTAACCAGAATGCCATCAACACATTGGCGGTCAAGTCAACCGCGGCCGCGACCGCAGTCAACGTCACGGCGGATTCGACTGAAGCCACGGTCACGATTGTCGGTGGCACGAACGTGACGGTGAACCCAGACGCTACCAACAAGACATTGACCATCTCGGCGAAGGACACGACATACGATGTCGTGACAACCACCAAGAACGGTCTGATGGGTTCCGCGATGCTCACCAAGCTGAACGGCATTGCGACAGGCGCGACGAACGTGACGACCACCACTGTCGCTGGTTGGGGATACACCAAGATTACAAGCGCGGATGTCAGCACAATTGCCTCCAACATCGCGAACGCGACGTTTGTCGTCGATGGGGCGGTTGCCTCCGACGGCGCGAACCCTGTGACGGGCAGTGCCATCTACTCGGAACTTTCGACGAAGGTTGACAAGGAGGAGGGCAAGGGGCTTTCCACCAAGGACTTCACGGCGGCGTATGAGACCAAGCTGAACGGAATCGCCACGGGTGCCGAGAAGAACCAACTCGCCGTCAAGACGATAGCGGTGAAATCGACCGCCACCGCGACAGCCGTCAATGTGGCCGCGACGACCACCACGGACACGATGACGTTCATCGGCGGTGACAATGTGACCCTTTCTGGAAATGCGACGAACAAGACAATCGTCATTTCCGCAAAGGATACGACCTACGCCACGGCTACGACCGCAAAAGACGGTCTGATGGGGTCTGCAATGGTCACGAAACTGAACGGGATGACCGATGGAGCGGAACCCAACCAGCTCGCCGTCAAGACCATCGCCGTCAAGTCGAACGCGAACGCCACGGCTGTGAACGTGGAAGCGACCACGACGACGGATACCGTCACGTTCGTCGGAGGTGACAACGTTATCCTCTCTGGCAACGCGACGAACAAGACCGTCGTGATTTCGGCGAAGGACACGACCTACGCCACAGCCACCACCACGAAGGACGGACTCATGGGTTCGGCTATGGTGACTAAGCTCAATGGCGTGGCGACTGGTGCCGAAGTGAACCAGAACGCCATCCAGAAGGTAGCCGTCAAGGCGACGACCGCTGCGACCACAACCACCACCATCACCGCTGGAACCAAGACCGACACGGTTACATTCATCGGTGGCGACAATGTGACGCTGGCGGGCAATGCCACGAACAAGACAGTCACAATCTCGGCGAAGGACACGACGTATTCGGTAGCCACCACGACGGCGAATGGTCTCATGGATTCGACGATGGTGACGAAACTGAACGGAATCTCGGCGAACGCCGAGGTCAACCAGAACGCCTACCAGACGGTAGCCGTCAAGCAGGGGACGACTACCACGAATGTCGCCGCCACTGGCAAGACCGACACGCTGACGCTCGTAGCTGGAGACAACGTGACGCTTGCCCCGAACGCTACCAACAGGACGGTGACAATCTCCGCGAAAGACACGACGTACTCCGTGGCGACAACCACAAAGGATGGCTTGATGGGTTCCGCTATGGTTACTAAGCTCAACGGAATCGCCACAGGCGCGGAAGTCAACCAGAATGCGTTCAAGACCATCACGGTCAGCAACGGCGGAACCGCGACGAACGTGGTGGCGGATGCCAAGGAGGACACGTTGACGCTGGTGGCTGGCGCGAACATCACGCTGACCCCAGACGCGACGAACGACAAGATTACAATCTCCGCCACCGTACCGACGGTCGGAGCGTCGGTCACGAGCAACGGCACCACGGCTGTCACGGGTTCGGCAATCTACACGCATGTCGAGAACAAGGTCGCCGACAGGGTGAAATACGAGGACATCGCGCAGGTCGGTTTCACGGGCGACTACAACGACCTTGTGAACACACCGACGATTCCCACGGGTTCGGCTCTGTTGCCTCCTAGCCAGAAAATCCAGTTCACGTCCGCAAACGGGACGAACGCGACATGGAGCGGAAACGACCTGACCATCACGCATACGGTGGACTGCATCCCGAACGTCATCGTCTATGACAACGACTGGGAGCTGACATACCCGACGGTGAGATACCTGACCAACAGCACGGTCAAAATCCTGTTCGAGGACAAGTCCATCGTCACTGGCACTTGGACGTGTATAATTGTTTACGGATTCAGAGGATAATATGGAAAACAGCGGGGTATTGAATCCCCCCGCCATTACTTGAAAGGAGAAAAACTATGGACAAAATCAAAGTGGCGAAAGAATTGCTAAAACTGGCGAAGAGCTTGATGGCTAAAACCTATTTTGGCGAATTCGCCGAAGCGTTGGCGAGCAAAGGATGGACGATTGACGAAACGACAAAAATGGCAAGTAAAAGCGTTCCTGAATTCGCGGGAATCAGTTTGTCCGTCAATTTGGAGGAAACAGAGAACACAGCAATGGGACAGAAGCCAACAGTGACAATGGAAATTGACAGCGACCATTTGGTGAACCCGTTTTTGACTGCCATGAACCTTGCCCATCTGACTGACATTATCAATAACACCCAAAAAGAAGTCGATTCATTGTTCAACCGAAAATAATAGCAACTATAAAATATAAAAAGGCTGGATTCAATTGAATCCAGCCTTTTTTCGTATTGGAAAGCCGTCGTCTTTTATGCGCCGTAGTTCTCCTTGCAGTCTTCCTGTATCTGTTCGTAGTCCTCGTCCCCGAACGTCGTGAAGACATCGGCATACCAGTACCCGCCCGTCTCGTTTAGCGTCGCTTTTACGGTCGCGTCGTAGATGTCGCCGTCGATTTCATTGAAGTCGTCGAAGTACACGCTCACGTCGTTCTTGAATTCGACCACGGAGCCTTCCGTCATCCCTGACCGCTTATATCCTCCGCCCATCGTGTTCTCGGTGGACTTGCCATCGGTAATCTGGCAATGGAACACCGCGCCGTTTGCGAGGATGCTGACCGCGCTCTGCAAACGTTCGCCTTCGAGATACTCCTTGATGTAGTCGAGGCACTCGATGCAGTAGTCATGCACCGCCGTGCCGTCCAGTTCCACGGACGAGAACACTTTTTTCCCGCTGACATCGTTCATGCCGTCCATGTAGCCGTTGGCGTTGAACTTTTCGATGGCGAGCGGTTCCTGCGAGGTCTGCTTCTCGACCTTGACATCGGTGAAATCCCCGTTCTCGTACTTTGCCGTGAGCTTGTAGATTTCCTCGCCACTCGACTCGGTTATCACGAACGTGATGCCCGCGCCTCCACTAGCGGTGATTTTCTTTGCTATCTTCTCAATCTTGTCCATGCTTGAATTCTCCTGTTAATCAGATAAATATAAAAAATCCGACGATACAATTATACCGTCGGATAAACAAAAAATGCCTGCTGGATGTTGTTCCAGCAGGCATGCGTGTTAAGTTTCAGAGATTACTTGCGGTTCTTCTTGCGGAGGCTCATCGCGCAGAATCCACCGACAACCAATGTCGCAAGAGCGCCAGGAAGTGGCTGACCGCTCGTGGTCGGTTCTTGGAACGTGTCGCCGTTGCCTTGGAAGTCGTCAACGTTGACATTGTAGTACGGGTTGTCAAGCATCGTCTGGAGCATGAATTCCCAGTGAGTCTTCTCCTGCCCGAACGCATTGTCGTTGCCGTTCAGTAGGCACATGAACTTCTTGTAGGTCGTGGTGTTGTAACCATTGGGATTCTCGTCGTCATAGACCTTGATGGGGTTCTTGCCGTGGTCTTGACCTTTATCGTAATTGCCAATCCAGTTGTCGGTCGTCGTGATGATGTCGCCGTTTTTGTTGACGTAGTACACGCCGAACGTCGAGCCAGATTCAAGCTCGAACACGTTTTCCGTTCCCGTGTTGCCAGTGGTCACGCTGTAGTAGTCGCTGGTTCTGTTGCCAGTCGTCGGGTTGTAAAGGTAGATTCCGTAGTCCGTGACGAGGCTCTGCTTTCCAGAGTCCATATACGTGCCTGCAAACTGGACGACTGCTTTCGTCAGGTTCGTGTTGTGCTGTGCGTTGTAGGCATCGATGTCGGCTTTGGTAGCCGTGTTCGTGAAATATACATGACCGATGTTATGACCATCGTTCGCGTAATACGGCTTGCCAGACATCCTGTAGCCATCGATGAGTTGCTGGCTGTCCGTGACAGTGTACTTCAGGAACGACGTGCCTTGCGTGTACTTCGTCACGAAATTGATGTAGTCGTGCTGACCGTCAGTCAGCGGGATTTGCTTGATGGCGTTGTCGGAGCCGATGACATCAGCCATGACGACACTGCACAGAACCATAACCATTGCAATCAGTTTCTTCATTTTCTTTTCTCCTTGTCTTGTTGTGCTTTTTACCTTTAATAATACACTTTTTCATGTGTACGCGCATGTTATAGCAATTTTTCATCCAAAAGACAAGTGGGTTTCAGAAAAAACATGAATTTTTCACAAGAATTTTACTTGCTGTTCTTTTTCGCGATTTTTGCTATTCCCTCTTCAATGTCGTTTTTCATGCAAGTCAGCATGACAAACAGCAGAAAAATCCCAATCATCCCAAAAATGATTTTCGGGAAAAGGCAAAGCAAAACAAAAATCGTGATTACGCCAACGCATAAGACAAGGGTAAGCCCTATGGTCATGCCCCACAAGGTCAACTCCTTTTTAACCCCGTCCTGACTGCAAAGTTTTATAATTTTTTCTTTCAAGTTCATTTCCACTCCTTTTTCAACAGTTTGTCAAACATCCTCTTCCTCGATTTCAAGATGCTTCTCCGCTTCGCTTGCAGTGAATTCGGCAAGCTTCTTCGACATTGCGAAATTGTGCCACTGCTCTCCATCCCAGTGTCTCGCGCCGTCTGGGGAAATCCTATTTTCAATGCAATACCATTCCAACGGGGCAAGAATCTGACTGTGGTCGGAGGCGTATTTGGCAATCGCCTCTCGGCATTCGTCGCTCACCTGTTTAAGAATACCGTGTTCAATGAACGACATCATGCTTTTTTCATTGTCCAAAAAGACGCTGTTCTTCTCAAAAAGCATCATGTCGTCGTTCAGCTCATGGTCTTCCGACCAGTTCCGCTTCAATTGCATGAACGCCCAGAAAACGCCGTCGAACCCGTGTTTCTCCAGCATGCTTTTCGTGAAGGCATCGTCATCGTTGACAAGCCCGAATGCCTCTTTCGTGGCATCCGCATTGTGCCTCGCATACAACTGCGCCAGATAGCATCGCCTGTCAACAGGTGTGTTCCTGTATTCATTCATGATGAAGTCGTATGTCGTTTTCCTCATGAACAGGTTGTGACCGCCTTTTTCCATAAATTCCTCGGCTTGGTTATTTTCATTTATCCAACCGTATTCGTTGTAAGTCCCGAAAAAGCACTTGATGCGATGAAGCCTGTCTGCCTTCGGGTGAAACCCGCCGTAGAACGGGTGCGATTCCTCCCTGTATTCCTTCGGCATGCCTTTCGCATCATACCCGAACAGCATCAGCACTTCTTCTCCACGAAGAATCGGAAGCCGTGTAATCATGTCGGTCACAAGATAATCGCCCATTTTCAACACTCACTTGCTTGATTTCAACCACCTATGATAAAATAAAAAATCTGGTACATTATTAAAATGCACCAGATTTCATAAAAGTCAAATTGTCAATTGATTTTTATTTCTTCTTGCGGAGGCTCATGGCGCAGATGCCACTGACAACCAGCGTTGCGAAAGCCCCAGGCAACGGCTGACCAGTCGGAGGCTCTGGCTCCTTATAGTATTCCGCGAAGCCGAATTCGACATGTTGCCATTCGAGGAATGCAGATTCGCCGTACTTGAACGGTCCTTGGAACATGCAGAGTATCGCGTCGTCAGCCCTTATCTCCTTGTCGGAGTACCACGCCTCGCTCGCGGCGACGACATGGTTCCCTTCGCTGAATCCGTCGTAGCTCGCCACCCAGTTCGCGTCGGTCGTGTACGTGACTCCCTTCGTGTTTTCGCGCACGACTTCGATGCCGTATGTCTCTGGGTCGTATTTTGCATCCCTCACGTAGTATTCCGTGTCGGCGGTGTAATAGACACCGAAGTTCTGACCTTCCTTGATGGCGTAGTAGCCGTTGTACAGCGAGATGGACTCGCCGATGCCCTTGGACGGGTCGTTGTCGTTGTAGAGGTAGATGCCGTAGTCCGTGATGTTCAGCTTGGAATCGACGCGAAGCTCAGATGTGGGAACATCGTCGATGTCCGTGAACAATGTGATGTTGAAGTTCTTGTTCGCCGTGAAGTGCAGATGCGCCAGTTCGTAAGCCGTCCTGACGGGATTCTCGGCGGTGTAGTAGGTCTTCGTCGCCTTGTCATAGTAAAGCGCGAGATACCGTCTGTTGATGTTTTCAGTGACGGTGTAGGTCAGTCTGTTGGACGACGCTCCGTAAACCGTCTGCTCTGGCGTGAACTGCGTCGGCTGAAGCACTGGGAAGGCGTTCTCGTACACGCCCTTTTTCATCTGATAGGTCTGCGCCGCGATAGCGGACAGCCCGACGACCATGATTGCGATGACTAACTTTTTCATTGTGTTTTTCTCCTTGTATTGCACAGTTAGATACGTTGTGCGCATGTTATAGCAATTTTACTGTGGCAGGACAAGTGGAATTTGAAGAAAAATTCAAAAATTTTTCAAAAAACAAGGAATCCAGCATTGGCGTACTGGATTCCTCGTGATGTTTTAAAGAATCGGGTCGGTCTTTTAGTCGTCTGATTTCCTCGTCAACGTCCAGCCTGACGGGATGTGTGAAACGTCTCTTATTTCTTCCAATCCTTCAGGAGCAACGAATTCTCCTTCTGATGACACGTTCTTGAGCCATTCAAATGTCGCATTGTCGCCATCAAGCCATTGTTCGAAATTGACTGTAACTTTATTAAGGGATGTGCAATTCTTGAACATTTCAAGACATCCTTCAATACTAAGACTGGTAAGTGGCAAGTTGACCTCGGTAAGACCAGTGCAACCAATAAACATTCGATAATACAATTTTTTATGTGCATCTTCGCATGGAAGATTCTTGATAGAAGTCAAAGAAGTGCATCCACTGAACATCGTGTCATAGCAACATTCTTCCATTATTGTAGTTGCTGGTAATTCTGGCATTTCTATGAGACTTGTGCAGTTTTCAAACATGCGAGAATAGCAATAATCAGCAAGTTCCAAAGATGCAAGTGTAGGTGGCATTGCCAATGAAGAGCAACCACTAAACATATATTGATAACAACCTTTTACCATTACAGAAGCAGGAAGTACAGGTGCATATTTGAGAGATGCGCAACCTTTAAACATACTGTGATAACATTCTAATGCAAGCTCTGTCGCAGGAAGCACTGGCGGTTCTTCAAGGGATGTGCAACCTTCAAACATACTGCGATAACAATTTGGATTAAGTATTGTTGCTGGAAGCTTTGGTGCTTTCGTTAGAACGGCACAACCACTAAATAAATATTTAAATGTTTCTGCACTACAATCTTCGAGTGAGATTTTCTTTTCATCATCAACTAGGCTCATTACATTTCCATAAGCGGCTATTTTTCCAGTCATATTAAAATGATTAGAACTAACACCGTTACTGTGAAAATCTTTAAACCCTTTTACATAAACAGTATCTCCAACATTTTTAAGAGTTATTGTGCCTACATTTCGATTCCATGTTTCACAATTATTTATTGAACAATACAGACCACCTGGAAACGAAATCGTGCTGTCCTTCTTTTCGGCTACGAAATGCAGTATGTCTTCATTGGGATTTTCCCATCCTTCGAATGATGAGCCTTCTTCGGAAGAACCAGAAGATGTTTCACTTGAACCGCCTTCCTCTCCAGAAGACGGGTCTTCAGAGCCAGATTGCTCTTGCGAAGATGGATTCTGCGCATCACCGACATACGTGTAGTTGGCGTTAATCTGGACGGTCTGGTTCGCCACGACGTAAACGATTTGTGGCTTCGGTGTCTGGTAGCCTTCAAGGTCACGGAATACAATCTTGTAGGCTTTCGGGGAAAGCTTGATTTGCGTGTTTCCTTTTCTCCATTCCTGCTCGCCTTCGATTTTCCACACTGGTGAGTCGTTGTTGTAGTCTTCGCTCATGGTTCCTTTCTCCTTATTAGATAATGTCTTCTATTAACACTTCAAGAGCACCTGTCTCTATTCCATCGACGGTCATCAACAATTGACCGTCCGTATTGTCTGGGGATTTCTCCGACAATCCATCGACATTGACTTTCACAAAGCCAGTCTTTATCCCATCAGTATGGACAAAGAGATTCCCGACATCATTCTGCTTGTCAATGATTCCGTTGACGTGGACTTTCACACGACCAATCTCTATTCCACTAACAGTCGTAAGTATATTTCCGAGCATCACTTCATGATTTCTGGTGATTCCCCTTGGACTGATTTTCAGGAATCCAGTCTCTATGCCACGGATGCCAACATTCAGATTACCGCTTTGCACTGGGTAAACGCCACCGACGTTGACTTTCAAATTGCCAGTCTCGATTCCGTTGACTTCCACATGCAGGTCGCCAAACTCCTCTGGCTTCTCCGCGACAATCCCGTTGATAATCACTTTCAGAAGCCCGATGTCAATGCCAGACACCCTGACGTTGAGCAATCCGTCGATAATCTCCTGCGTGTATGAATTGTTCTGCCTTCCTGCCCAGACACATGCGAGCAACTTATTGCAGGCAGTCGTTTCCTCTTCGGTCAGATGTTGGTACTTGATGAACTTGCAAATCCTCTGGAGGTTCTTGCCTAGGCAAACGTCGCTCTGCATGGCGAACGTGCCTTCGTAGTTCTCAAATCTCACGACCTGTCTCAATTCCTTTCGAATGGTCATCATGAACAGTATGAAACTGATGATTTCGGCTCTCTCCGAATCATCATAGGCAATCTGGCGATGGCTTCGCCCGACTAGATATATTGCCCTTGCATAGTCCATTTGCTTCTCCGTCCATGATGAAAATTCGCATAACATGAACGGGGAAATAAACAAAAACTAAAATCATGACGCTCCGTGCTACGTGGCTGGACGTGCATAGCTTGACGGCAAGCATGAACTAAAAAATAAAATTTTCACAAAAATTATTAAAATCATTTGCAATTATAAACTTTGGGTGTATATTAAGATTGTTACCCGAAAATGACGGTAAAAAGTTTAATAATTCAACAAAGGAGCTTGAAAATGGAAAAGAACATCGAATCGAAAATGAATTGGCAGGTTGCAGATTATCAGAACGGAACCATTCAGTATGAAGTTCATAATACTGGTGAAAATTTTGGCACTATTTGTGTTCCGACTGGCGGTGGCAAGAGCGGTATGATGATTCGCGACATGATTTGGCATATTGACCATA
>Ga0310694_10001288_pt1 | contig 28901 bp, 12 predicted proteins | sample 174DNAGHGhighgp2_FD_203884 | JGI IMG/M metagenome (GOLD analysis project Ga0310694, IMG submission 203884) | Sheep rumen microbial communities from Palmerston North, Manawatu-Wanganui, New Zealand - 1742 DNA GHGhigh gp2 (v2) (version 2) | ecosystem: Host-associated > Mammals > Digestive system...
CAGTATGCTGGGAGAAATCATCGAAGGAAGAGCCGGAGGGAACGATATCCCTGAAGAGGGTGTGATTCTTCTCGACCCTGGGCTTCTGGGAAGGGGTATGCGGATCACAGAAGAAGAGGGAAGATTCCTTAATGCCGTCATAGTTGTTCTCGAATGCAAACACATCCGAGAATTCGCCGCCGTTGTCGGTGAGGATGACGGGGAACAGCGAGGCAAAGGAGATGCCGTTATCCAGCAGACGTGCCTTGAGCTTGCGAATGGCAGCGGCAGCGGCGAGGGAGGTTTTGTTGTCCAGCAGGATACCGAACATGAAGTTACAGAAGGTGAAGTCGAAGGTCATGATGACCTTGCCGCCGATGCGCCCGATAACCAGGTCCATTTCAACCCAATGGGAAATGTTGTTCTGAGTGATGTAGTTTTCGAAGCAGTCAAAAGTACGACCCTGCTTGAGCCTGGGCGGAATGTAATCCTTGGCATGAGCCCTTCTGGGTTTGAACTTGACTACGCGAGGCATATCCAGAGGAGCAACTGACAGATAGCCCAAATGGAGATGCCGATAGAAGGTGGACTTGGAAACGGACAGCTTCTGCGACTGGATGATGTGGTATAGGTGCTGGCCCTTGGCGATGCCCTCGGAAATGATGCGATCATTTTCGTAGAAGGATTCCTTGGACAGGGCAATGCCGGAGCGACTCTCCACCAAAGTTTCTCTGTATGCCTGGTGAGCAAACTTGGCCAGGTATTCATGCTTCTCCAGCCGACAGCTGCGTTTGCGTTGGCAGCCGTTGCATACGAACGGCGCTTTCAGCAGATCAGGGCAGGGGCGCGGATTCTCCATGCGGGCAGGGATGACCTGAATGTGCTTCTTGACTTCCTTGGAAACGGTCGTCGGGTCTTTGCCGATTCGCTTGGCGATACCCTTGAAGGATACGCCGTGGAACAGGCAGTCTTGAATCTCAATTCGATCTTCGAAGGTGAGATGCTTGCAGGTGTTGGGTTTCTTTAAGTCTGGCATGGGATGACCTCCTTTGTGTTTTTTCCCAGACTTAAGTCTACCCCTTTTTCCTTTCCCGCACTAACGTCCACCCTCTCGTCCACTGTGGACGTTACTTTGGGAATTTACTCCCCATATTTTCCCGTGTTTTTCCCGGAAAAAGCGTTGACAAGGGCGGCGCCCTGTGATAAAATATTTCGGCAAGCCGCTCGGGCGGGGCCATTAAACGCGCTTTCCGCGCTGCCCCATGGCTGAAAAATGCCTCCATCCCTCCAGGGAAGCCCGGCGAGTAAAATTTTTAGGAGGTGCTGCACATGTACGCAATCATTGCTACTGGCGGCAAACAGTATCGTGTGTCCGAAGGCGACACCATCTACGTCGAAAAGCTGGAAAACGAAGCGGGCGATATCGTGACCTTCCCCGTGATGATGATTTCCGGCGAGAGCATCGAAGTGGGCTCCCCCTACATCGAAGGCGCCACCGTGACGGGCAAAGTGATCCGCCAGGGCAAGGGCCAGAAGATCGTCGTTTTCAAGTACAAGAGCAAGAAGAACTACCGCCGCAAGGCCGGCCATCGCCAGCCCTTCACCCAGGTGGAGATCACCGGCATCAACGCGTAAAAGCATGATCCGCGCAACGCTCCGCAAAGCGGGCGAAGCCTACGTGGGTTTTGAGATCAAGGGCCACGCCGGGTTTGCCGATTATGGGAAAGACATCGTGTGCGCCGCCGTATCGGTGCTGAGCACCACCTGCGTAAACGCGCTGGAAAGCGTGGCCGGGGTGAAGGCAACGGTATCGGTCAAGGAAGGCGGCATGGCGGTGTCCCTCCCCGAGAACGCAGGGCATGACGCCCAGGTGATCCTGCGCAGCATGGCCCAGGGCCTGAGCGACATCGCGGAGCAATATCCCAAGCATCTTCAGCTCACCGAAAAATAACGCAATGGAGGAAGCAATCATGTTGAAGCTCAATCTTCAGCTTTTCGCCCATAAAAAAGGTATGGGTTCCACCCGGAACGGCCGCGACAGCGAAAGCAAGCGCCTTGGGCCCAAGCGGGCCGACGGCCAGTTCGTGAAGGCCGGCAACATCCTGGTCCGTCAGCGGGGCACCAAGGTGCATCCCGGCCTGAACGTGGGCATCGGCAAGGACGATACCCTCTTCGCCAAGGCCGACGGCATCATGCGTTTCGAGCGCAAGGGCAAGTTTGACAAGCAGGTCAGCGTGCATCCCGTGGCCGAAACCGCCGCCCAGTAACACACGAGTTCCAAGGGCCGCATAGCAAAAAAGCCATGCGGCCTTTTTGTTTATCAAGGAGGCATTTATGCCAGATACAATCCTTACCCCGCGCCTGCTCCTCAGGCCCTTTACGGAAAGCGACCGCCCGTTGATCCTGCGCATTTCCTCGGACCCGGACACCGTGAAATATCTGTACTTCTGGGGCCGCAACGGCATGACGCCCCAGCAGGACGCCGACCGGTTTCTGGGCCATGCGCTCAAGGAATGGGCGCGGGAGCCCGTAACCATGCGGGAATACTGCGTGATCCTTCGGGAGACGGGCCAGCCTATCGGCGACGCCAGCGTGGAAATCGTGGACGAGGACACCGCGGAGATCGGCTGGATCCTGCTGCCGGAATTCCGGGGCAGGGGCTACGCCACCGAGGCCGGGGAAGCCATGATGGATTTCGGCTTCACGGAATACGGAAAGGATCACGTGATCGCCCACTGCGACGACCGTAACCTGCCCTCCTCCCGGGTGATGCAGCGGCTGGACATGCGTTTGGAGCACATTGAAAAGGAAGGCCGCGCCCCCAAATTCGAGGGCGGCCCCCGGGGAGACGAAGCCACCTGGGGCATCGAACGGGAGCAATGGGCCTGGCGTAAATTCCGCGGCATTTCCTGCCGCTTCGACGGCTTTATGGATTTGCCGGATTTGTACGACGGTGAGATCCGCCTGATCTGCGAAAAGAAATCCCCCGGCATTCCGGAAAAAAGCTGGGCCCCGGCTTATCATTTTCTGATCACCCGGGGCAGCGAAAAGGTGGGCGGCATCGATTTGCGCATCGGCAGCATGGACGGCCTGTTTTACGGCGGCCATATCGGCTACAATGTAGATGAAGCTTATCGCGGCAGGGGCTGCGCCGGCCGGGCGTGCAGGCTGCTTCGCCCCGTGATGCTTTATCACGGCATGGATGCCGCCGTTATCACCAACAACGTGACCAACGCCGCCTCCCGCCGGGTATGTGAAAAGCTGGGCTGCCGCTTTCTGACCCGGGCGGAATTGCCCGCCGACAACGACATGCGACGGGCGGAGGGCATCGAAGCGGTGAACGTGTACCTCTTCCCTGCCGGCGAATGAGCCTGTTCTTTTTCCGCTTTTCCGTTGAAAAGGCCGGGCAAATATGCTATAACTAATGCAGCAAACAAGGGAGGGCAAATGCATGAACATCGTATGCCTGGATTTGGAGGGCGTGCTGGTGCCGGAAATCTGGATCGCGTTTTCCAAAGCCTCCGGCATCCCGGAGCTCAAGCGCACCACCCGGGACGAGCCGGATTACAATAAACTGATGCGCTGGCGGCTGGGCATTTTGAAGGAGCACGGCCTGGGGCTCAATGAAATCCGCGCCACCATCGAAAAAATCGACCCCATGCCCGGGGCGAAGGAATTCCTGGACGAATTGCGCTCCATCACCCAGGTGATCATTCTGAGCGACACCTTTACCCAGTTCGCTTCTCCCCTCATGAAAAAGCTGGGCTGGCCCACCATTTTCTGCAACACCCTGGAGGTAGCGGAAAACGGCGAGGTGACGGGCTTCCATATGCGGGCGGAAAAATCCAAGCTGGTAACGGTGAAGGCCCTGCAGTCCATCGGCTTTGACACCATCGCCGCCGGCGACAGCTACAACGATCTGGCCATGATCGAAAACAGCAAGGCCGGCTTCCTCTTCCGCAGCACCGAGCAGATCAAGCGGGATTACCCTCATCTGCCCGCCTTTGAGGAATACGGCGAATTGCTTTCCGCCATCAAAAAAGCCCTGGATTAAAACAAATCCTTCCATAAAAAAACGCCTGCCGCGCTTCAATGAGCGGAAGGCGTTTTTTATACAGAGGTTTTCCTCTTGGCCAGGTATGCCCGGATCACCGGGCGGATGGGCGGGGAAATTTCGGGCAGAGCGTCGTTGGGGAAAAAACGCAGCGACTCTATTTCGTCAGCCTGGGGGCGGATGTCACCGCGCCACTTCCGGCAGACGTACACGATTTCCACGTTGTCCACTTCGTCGCCGTTGGGGTACACGTAATGGGCCTCCGGGCCGGAATTGACGCAGAGGAATTCCATCTCCTCCGCTTCCAGGCCCATTTCCTCCCGGAGTTCCCGCCGGGCGCAGTCCTCCACCGTCTCCCCCAATTCGATGGAGCCCCCGGCATACCCCCACATATGATTGTCGGTGCGCCTGCCCAACAGGATTTCGCCCCGTTCGTTTTCGATGATCACGCTGCCGGCGCACTGCAAAAGCGTGGCGTGGCCGACAAATTTCCGCAGGTCCATGATGTAGCTCATGCGTGCAGGATTCCTTTCAGGAATTGGCCGGTGTAGCTTTCCTTCACCCGGGCCACCTCCTCCGGCGTGCCCTTGGCCACCACCGTGCCGCCGCCGTCGCCGCCCTCGGGTCCCAGATCGATGATGTAATCGGCGGTCTTGATGATGTCCAGGTTATGCTCGATCACAAGAACCGTGTTGCCCTGGTCAGTGAGCTGCTGCAGTACCTTCACCAGCCGGCTCACATCGTCCATGTGCAAACCGGTGGTGGGCTCGTCCAGCAGGATCAATGTTTTGCCGGTGGCCTTGCGGCTCAGCTCCGTGGCCAGCTTCACCCTTTGGGCTTCGCCGCCGGACAGGGTGGTGCTGGGCTGGCCCAGCTTCATGTAGCCCAGGCCCACGTCGAAAAGCGTGCGCAGCTTTTGCATGATGGCCGGGTGCGCCTCGAATACCCCCATGGCCTCCTCCACCGTCAAATCCAGCACGTCGGCGATGGACAGCCCGCGGTACTTTACCTCCAGCGTTTCCCGGTTGTACCGTTTGCCCCGGCACACCTCGCAGGGTACGTAAATATCCGCCATGAAGTGCATTTCGATTTTCAGCAATCCGTCGCCGGAGCAGGCCTCGCACCGGCCGCCCTTCACGTTGAAGGAAAAGCGGTTTTCCTTGTAGCCCCGCACCTTGGCCTCCGGCAGCTGGGCGAACACCTTGCGGATCATGTCAAACAGGCCGGTATAGGTGGCCGGATTGCTGCGGGGGCTGCGGCCAATGGGCGACTGGTCGATGTTGATGATTTTATCCAGCTGCTTCACGCCCTGGATGCCGTCGTAATCGGCCTTGCGGGGCCTGGCCCGGTTGAGCTGATGGGCCAGGGCGGTGTATAGAATGGCGTTCACCAGGCTGCTTTTGCCGCTGCCGGATACGCCGGTGACGCAGCAGAACACGCCCAGTGGAAAATCCACATCAATATTCTTGAGGTTGTGCTCCCTTGCGCCCAGAACCGTGAGCCACCCCTGGGGCTTGCGCCGAACGGCGGGCACCGGAATGCTCTTTTTGCCGCTCAAATACTGCCCGGTAATGGATTCGGGGGCGTTCATCACGTCCTCCACCGTGCCCTGGGCCACGATGCGGCCCCCGTGTTCCCCGGCGCCGGGGCCGATATCCACCAGGTAATCGGCGGAGCGCAGGGTTTCCTCGTCGTGCTCCACCACGATCAGGGTGTTGCCCAGCTGCTGCAGATGCCTTAGGGTTTTGAGCAGCCTGGCGTTATCCCGCTGGTGCAGGCCAATGGAGGGCTCGTCCAGAATGTAGAGCACGCCCATGAGCCCGCTGCCGATCTGAGTCGCCAATCGGATGCGCTGGGCCTCGCCCCCGGACAGGGTGGCCGCGGCCCGGGACAGCGTCAGGTAATCCAGCCCCACGTCGCACAAAAAGCCCAGGCGGCTGTCCACCTCTTTCAGGATGGGCGCAGCGATCATGCTTTCCTTTTCGGGCAGCTTCAAACCCTGGAAAAAAGCCCGGGCCCTGCGCATGTTCCATTCGCTCACCTGGGCGATGTTGCAGCCGCCCACGGTGACGGCCAGCGCCTCCGGCTTGAGGCGGCGGCCCTTACAGGCGGGGCAGGTTTCGTGAGCCATGTATTCCTCGTAGGCGGCCTTCATGCCCTCGCTCTGGGTTTCCTGATACCGGCGCTCCAGCGAAGGGATGATGCCCTCGAAATTGGTCTGGTAGCTGCCGGTTTCAAACTGAATTTTGAATTTCTGGCTGCCTGTGCCATAAAGGATCTTCTGCTTCACGTCCTCCGGCAGATCCTTGAAAGGCGTATCCATGGAGAAGCCATAGAAATCCGCCATGGCCTGGAACATGCTGTGGGCTGTGGAGCCCATTTCTCCGCTGTTCCAGCCCATGCAGGCCACCGCGCCGCCGTTCAGGGACAGATCGGGGTTGGGGATCACCAATTCTTCGCTGACCTTCATCAGTTCCCCCAGACCCGAGCATGTGGGGCACGCGCCGTAAGGATTGTTGAAGGAAAACATGCGGGGCGCCAATTCCTCGATATTCACGCCGCAGTCGGGGCAGGCGTAATTCTGGGAGAAGGTCAATTCCTCGTTGCTGGGCAGAAGCAGCGCGGAGGCCAGGCCGCCGGACTGGCGCATAGCGGTTTCCAGGCTGTCGGCCAGCCGCTGCTGAATGCCCTCCCGCACCACCAGCCGGTCCACCACCAGGTCGATCTGGTGCTTTTTCTGCTTATCCAGCTGGGGCACGTCGTCCAATTCGTACATTTCCCCGTCGATCCTGGCGCGAACGAAGCCGCCCTTGCGGGCGTCCTCCAGCAGCTTCACATGCTCGCCCTTGCGCATGCGCACCACCGGGGCCATCAGCTGCACCTTGGTGCCCTCTGGCAAAGACAGGATGGCGTCCACCATCTGGTCCACCGTCTGCTGGCGGATCTCCCTGCCGCAGTTGGGGCAATGGGGCAGGCCGGCCCGGGCGTACAAAAGGCGCAGGTAATCGTGGATCTCCGTCACCGTGCCCACGGTGGAGCGGGGATTGCGGGCGGTGGTTTTCTGGTCGATGGAAATGGCCGGGGACAGGCCCTCGATAGCGTCCACATCGGGCTTGTCCATCTGCCCCAGGAACATCCTGGCATAGGAGGACATGCTTTCCACGTACCTTCTTTGCCCTTCGGCGTAAATGGTATCGAAGGCCAGGGAGGATTTGCCTGAGCCGCTCAGGCCGGTAAACACCACCAGCTTATCCCGGGGAATGGTGATGCTGACGTTTTTCAGATTGTGCTCCCGGGCGCCCCGGACAATGATCTTGTCTTCCATACCGGCCTCCGCTTCCATTCTTGTCGTGCCCGGAAATTATAGCACATTTGTTCGCATTTGTGAAGAGGGTGAAACAGTGTTTTTCTCAGTTTCCTTGCAATCTTTTTCGGGATATGTCATAATAAAGCGGATCACGATTTCCGAGAGGAGGAGACGCCCCATGGCCACCGGCATTTGGGTGCGCCTGATGCGCAAAACCCACATTGAAAAGGACGCTACCGTGCCCTGCGCCATCCAGGACTGGCAGCAGGCACTGGACGAAGCCTGCCGTCAGTTGGACGTGCCCCGGCCGCTGCTCTTGCCCCGGCACGAAAGGGATTGGGAGCAGTTTTCCCAGGCCCGGTTTTTGAAGGAGCATTTCATGGAGGACGTGTCCTTCGACCGGATGGAAGTGGAATTCATCGACCCGGACAAGAAAAAGCGGAACAATCCCGCATATTTTTGATGGAGCGCGCCATGCGAAAATTTTTTCCTTTGCTGTTGCTGGCCCTGTTGTTTGCTTTTCCCGCGGCGGCCGATGTGGTGTTCAGCGAGGTGATGGCCTCCAACGGCGTATACCAAAATGGCCACGCCTACGATTGGGTGGAATTGCACAACACCGGCAAAAAAAGCGTGAAGCTGGATGGGTTTTATCTCTCCGACAGCAAAAAGGACCTGACCAAATGGGCCTTCCCCAAGGGAACCACCCTGAAGGCGGACGGGTATCTTTTGGTGTACTGTACGGGCGAAGCCATGAGCCCCGGCAGCAAAAGCACCTTTTACGCCAATTTCAAGATTTCCTCCTCCGGGGAAACGCTGTATCTGACGGAGCCCGACGGGGAAACCGTGGACGCGGCGCTGAAAATTCCCAGGCAGTACGGCAACGTATCCTGGGGATTGCCCCTGGGAAGCCAGGAATACGGCTATTTTGCCGAAGCTACCCCGGGCAAGAAAAACGCCAAGACCGCTTATGCCGGGCAGACGGACGCTCCCGCGTTTCTGACCCCCGGCGGGTTTTACGGCGCCGCCGTTACGGTGCAGGCCGCAGCCCCTGCCGGCGCGGTCCTGCGCTACACCGCCGACGGCTCCACCCCCACGGAGAAATCCAAGAAATTCCCGGAGCAGGGCGTCACGGTGAAAAAGACCGGCATTCTGCGCGTCCGCGCCTTTGCGGAGGGCCAGGTGCCTTCCCCCACCGTCAGCGCCACATACATGATCGGAGAAGAAAGGCCCGTGCCGGTGATTTCGCTCATCACCGACAAAAAATACCTGACCGACCCCAAAACCGGGGCGCTGACCAAGGGCACCAACGCCAATTACCCCAATTACGAGCACGACTGGGAATACCCGATCAATATCGAGTATTACAATCTGGCGGGCGAATGCGAAATCAACCAGATGGGCACCTTCACTGCCGCGGGCCACTCCGCCCGGCAGAACGCCCAGAAGTCCATCGCGCTCCACGCCCGGAAAGCCTACGGGGCGGAAAGCTTTGCCTTCAATCCCTTTCCTCACCGGGATTACGAAAGCTATCAGGCGCTGCTGCTGCGCTCCGCCAATTCCGACGCGTTTTACTGCCGCTTAAGGGACCCGGTGTATTCCTCCCTGGCGGAGCCGCTGAATCTGCTCTATCAGGACGCCCTGGCCATCGAGGTGTACATCAACGGCGAGTACTGGGGCCACTACAATTTGCGGGAGAAGATCAACAAATACTTCGTGGCGGCCTGGGAGGGCGTGACAGACGAAGCCGACATCGACAAAATCGACCTGCTGGCCCGCACCGGCACCGATCAGTATGTGCAAAACGGCGATAACGCCGATTGGCTTGCGCTGTGCGATTTTTGCAAAAAGCAGGATCTGAACGACCCGGACAATCTGCAGTACGTGCTGGACCGGCTGGACGTGGACAGCCTGTTCACCCACACCGCCTTTGAGGTGATCCTGGGCAACGGCGATTTTACCAACGTGCGGGTGTACCGGGTGCCGGGGGGCAAATGGAAATACCTGCTCTTTGATGTGGAAGCGGGCTTTATGGGGCTGGACAGCGTGCCCATGAATTACTTCATCAAGAAGGTGAACGACAAGGTGCAGGGCTTCCGCCACGAGCCCTTCGCCGCGCTGATGAACGTGCCGGATATGAAAACCCGTTTCCTGCAGACCTTCGCCCACGTGCTGGAAGCGTCCTTTCAATGGCCCTATGTGGAAGCGCATTTCGCCCCCTGGGAGGAAACGCTGCAGCAGATCCTGCCCCGGCATCTGGCCCGCTGGCCCCATTTCACCATGACCGACTGGCGGCAGAACGTGGACGCGGCCAAGTACTACGCCCGGGTGCGGCCCACGAAGATCGTGGACATGCTGCAAAAGCACATGAATCTTTCCGACGAGGAAGTGAACGCCTACCTGGCCCCGGCCAAGGCCCTGATCGAGCAGGCGGCGGCAAAATAGCAAAGGAGGAGCAGCCGTGATCATTCATTCCTTTGATCCCCACAGCCCGGCCATCATCGATCCCGATGCGCTTCATACCCACGGGCATTTTTTCGACACCTGCATCGTCACCTTTTCCTGGATGATCCGGGATCACGTGCTGGCGGCTTTCCCCTGCCGTCAGGCGGCTGAAATGATCGTCTGCAACGGCAACACCCCCATCTATGCCCTGGATTGGCAGGGAAAGACCTACGGGTTTTATATGACCCACGTTGGCGCGTGCGGCGCCGCCAATGACGTGATCGAAACATCCATCATGACCGGCGCAAAGAACTTTGTGCTTTTCGGCTCCGCCGGCAGCCTGAACAAAAACGCCACCGCGGGCAAATACGTGATCCCTACCGCCGCCTACCGGGACGAGGGCATGAGCTATCATTACGCCGCGCCGGCGGATTATATCGCCGTGCCCGGGGCGGAAAAGGTCAAGGCGGTGTTTGACGAGCTCGGCGCGCCTTACGTGGAGGGACGTATCTGGACCACTGACGCGTTTTACCGGGAAACCCGGGATCAGACGGCGGCCCGCACCCGGGAAGGCTGCCTGGCGGTGGAAATGGAGGTGGCCGGCGTGCAGGCGGTGTGCGATTTTCATGGGCTGCATCTGTATGATTTCCTCATGACCGGCGACGTGCTGGACGGCCCTGCCTACGAGCACGAGGGCCTGCACGCCGCCAACCACGACCTGGACAAATTCTACCTGGCGCTGGAAATTGCCAGACGGCTCTGATATCCACCTTTTCCATCGGCGCCAACCGTTTTTTCATTCTTTTAGCAATCATTCTCTATCCGGGCAATTTTCTAAAAAATTTTCTATGCAGGCAATTTGGGGCTTGCGTTTTTCCGTCCGTCATGCTATAATCTTTTTTGCCCCTGGGATTATAGCTCAGTTGGTTAGAGCACCACGTTGACATCGTGGGGGTCATAGGTTCGAGTCCTACTAATCCCACCAAGCTGCAAGCCTTGTAAATCAAGCGTTTGCGGCTTTTTCTTTTGCCGACGTGGTGCTCTGAATATGAAATTATGTCTTAATTATGCCCACCAAGCAATTGAGAAAACATAGACCGCATAAAATGGTTTTTAGGATGTTTTATTGCCCAATTTGTGCCCAATATTCCTCAGAGTTAAGGGTCTCGACCGCATTTTTATTCTTCATGATGTCTGTCAATCGCCTTGGTGCATATACGGCTTCTACCATTCTCGTATCAGCATGACCCATGGATGATTATAGAGCTTCCAAACGTATGGACACCATTGAATTATTAGGAACAGGTAGTAAAAGTAGAATTACTCTTGAAGAGGGTTCTGTATTAGTTATTAATTCTGCTGACTTCTTCATAAAGAAGGCGGAAGAAAAGATTTTTGAGTTCTAATCTTAGATACAATGAGAACGCGGGCAAGCTTATCGGCTTACCGCATTTTTATTTACGGCGGGGTAGCTTTGCGGATGTTGGGGACTAGCCCAAATGTATGACCCAGGCTGGAGGGTATGCAAGCCTATGGCAGACACACGCACAGTATAGGCAATGCGGCGGATGGACTGGAGAAAAAGTGTTGTAGAAGCACCTAGCGCCTGCGCTTGGCTTGCCCGGGATGACATCCAGGAGTATGCGTTGTTCCAACGTTTCCCCGAAGAGCTATGAAGAACCAAGAATCAGGGCTTTCTTCCGCTTGGCTGACGGAGGAAAGCCCTGTTTCATTTGGGCTGCCGTTTGGCAGCTCTGTTATTGATTTTTCCCAGGCCGGAGCCCGCGTCCGTTACGGGGTTTCCAGCTTGCTCAGCTTGTAGACAATCGCCAGAGTACCATCGCCACGGTCCGTCACATCCACGGTGAGCTTCCATTCCAGATCGTCGTAGGTGATGCCATCCAGGTTGTTGTTCACCTCATAGACCCTGTATTCATAATGCCCGCCCGCATCCGCCTGGGTATACAGGATCGGCTGGAAGGTGATCTTGCCGTCCTGATCGCTGGTGCCGGTGGAGACGATGTTTTCTTCGCCGTCCATGATGGCGAAACGGAATTCCTTGTCTCTTAAGCTGCGGCCCGCCAGCTCCTTGGTGCCCTCGATGGTCAGGCTGCCCTGGGCCTGATAGGGGTTGTCGAAATCGAAGGTCATTGCCGGCATGGGTTCGTCGCTTTCTTCTCTCCAGACCGTTTCATCACCGTGCCTGATGAGCAGCACCTTGGGAGTCAGAACGCCCTTTCCGGCATCGTCCACCCGCAGGGTGATGCGCCACGGCACGTCGTTGACGGTGATGCCGCTGCCGCTGCTGCCCGTTTCATGGATGACATAGGTGACGGTCTTGTTGATGTCGGCGGCGGTGTATTCCACCTGGTCAAAGAGCGCAGTCACATCCATATTGTTCGTGGTCTCTTTAAGTTTGGTTTCCCTACCGCTCGAATCCAGGGAGGACAGGGTGAAGGTGAAGCTGTGATTCTGGTAATGCGACGTATCAATGGCTTCGCTGTTCACCAGTTTCCGGACCCCTATCTGCCAGGAGCCCTGCGCTTCGTACTTGTTGTCGAACTTCAGCCGCTGGCTTATCGCGGTCAGCATGGCCTCCAGCTGCTGGTCATAGTCCGCCGCCGGTTCCTCGCCTTCCCTGATGGGCTGGGGCAGATCCACGTTGATGGTGGGGATCGTGGTGCGTTTGCCGTTCTTGGTATAGACAATATCCAGCTTCGCGCCCAGGCGTCCCTGGCCCTTGTCGGTAATCTGCGCGGTGATGCCGTAGAGGATGCTGTCGATGGTGATGCCTTCCTCGTCCAGCACATCCTCCTTCAGGAAGTACCGGAAGAACTGGTTGTTGCCCACATGATCGATGGTGAACTGGCCCAGCGTCGCTTCGGCGAAGCCGTCCTCGTCGTTTTCCAGATGCATCAGGACCTGGCCCAGTCTGTCGTTCACGTTTTCGTAAATGGTGTAGCTGAATGTCTTCCTGGCGAAACCGCCTTCTTTGGGCGTCAGGCTATTGATGGTTTTGGTCAGCCGCAGCCTCAATTCGCCTTCCGCGGAATAGATGTTGTCAAAGGTCAGATCCGACAGGCTGTTCAGCTTCTCCCAGCTGTCCTTATTCCCGATATCGATGTTTGTTTCGCCTTCCTGGAGCACGGTGCGGTAGAAGGACAGGGTGCTCTTCATGGTGCCGGTTTCATCATCTTCCAGATCAACCCAGATCACAAACACCGTCTTATCCAGGTCAAACCCGGCCCGGGGCGGATCGGTTTTTTCACGCAGGGTATAAACGCGATAGCCCTTATAGCCGCTGACACCGGTCTGCCAGATCATGGTCGGGAAGGTGATCACGCCGTCTGCGCCGTTATTGACGCTGTACCCATTGCCATTCTGGGCGGTATAGCTGAACAGCTGCCTGCTGCTGCCATTCAGGATATAGGTGGTAACGGCGTCGGCAGCGCCTTCCTCAGCGTCCTCCTGATGCCATGCGGCCAGGTTCAGATAATACGTGAACGTATGATCCGTGAAGTACACCGGCCGGCGGCCGTTGATCGTCTTATTGGCGGATACTTTGTTTCTGCCTTCGGACCGATAGGTGTTTGTAACGGCCACCTCATTTTTGTGGGAGGCGGCGGCGCTTTCCATATCCTCGTCATCGTCGCTTGCCTTGATCTGGCCGCTGAGGCTGCCCTTTGTGGTAGTCTGCGTGTAGCCGTCCGCGCCGATCTCGGTAATGACATAGTTGGTGCCAATCGGCAATCCCTCAATGACGATCCGCTCGTTGTGGGCCAGCAGCATCTGCCCCCAGGCGCCGCTGCCATCCAGCCTGAAGGTGCCGTGATCGCCGGCCACCCAGGTCTGCGTGCCGTCTTCGCCTTCCACCAGCTGATACCTGATATAGTCGTAGCTGCCGGCCAACGGGCTGCTTTCCTGATCCGTCAGTTTCAGCTGGAACAGATACTGCTTGTTTCTGTCGCCGCCCTCAGTCACAGATTTGGAAATCATCAGGTGATCCAGGGTGGAGTTGTGCAGGCGGCGTTCCTGAGAATAGCCTTCCGTGGCGCTGCCGCTCAGGGACGTATAGCTGTTGTTGTCCACAACCACCTTGAAGCCGTATTCCTCCAGCGCGGCGCGGGTCTCCTCCGTTTCCTGGATCGTATAGTGGTATCGGGTGCCGTAAGCGCTGGTGACGGGCAGATCCTTGATGGTCGCCGTCCAGCCGCCCGCTTTGGTCAATTCAACATCCTTGATATACAGTTCGCCGTTGCGGAGGATATTCACCTTGATGCTGTCAATGCCATAGGCAGTATCGGAGTCTGCCGGCCACCATTGCTTTTTGATGGTCAGCGACTGGCGGCTGCGCACGTTCCATACGGTGCGGGTCAAGGTGAGATCGCCCTCCGCATAGGGGATGATCTGGCTGTCCTTGGTGCCAAACGCAAAATCCTGATAGGAATCAGCGGTGTAGTATGTGCCCCGGTAAATCAGCTCCGGCTCGGCCTTGCTGCGGGTATCCACCTCAAAGCTCCACCATATTCTCTCCAGCCTGTACCTGGTGGGAACGATGTACGCGTAGGTGTTGGTATCGCCGGAGGTATAGTACGTGTTGTACTCCCGCAGGGCGTAGGTGCCGCTTTCCAGGTTTTCAAAGGATACGGTGCCGTCGCTGCGGGTCTGCCCCACGGCGACACGCGTCCAGCAGCTGTTGGAGCTGCTGCCGGTCACCGAAGAGGTAGCAGGCGGCGCAGTGTGGGACGTGACGCTGGTATGCCTGGCGTCCGTGCAGGTCACCTTATACAGCTGGAAGAACACGCTGCCCAGGGGCATTTCCTCGAAGGTAACATTGCCATCCTCATCCAGGACCACGACGCCGTTTTCATCGGTCACAGGATCGGAGCGGGTCAGCTTTTTCAATGTCACCGTTTTCAGATCCTGCAGTTCGATGGTAACGCGGTCGTTGATGTTGAATTTTTCTTCATCACCGCCGCCGGAATTCACAATGCACTGATAGCAGGGCCGGTTATAGGCCAGGATCGCGTCCGGATCATCCGGCAGTTCTTCAGGCGAATGCATGGACACGACAAAGTAGGTTTCGGAGTTATCATAGCCGTCAAACACCATTTCCGTGCCGTCGGTTCTCATGCGCAGGTCCACGGCGATGGCGGTGATCTGATCCTTGGGCGCGGTAGCGCTGTCGTAAGGATACCACAGGTCGCTCCGCTTCACAATGTCCATCTGGATCTGGCTGTCCGGCAGGGGATTGCCGGCATTGTCCCTGCTGGTGAAGTTATTGTTTTCATCCAGATTGGTGGCCGTGGAATAATACACCTTCGCGTCGATCCCCTGGGCGCGGGCGTAACTGACATCCACATCCACGAAAGCGCCTTGCCAGTATTTCTCGTCTTTGTGGCCGGCCGTATTGGCGGCCTTTTCCAGCACGTCGTAAATGATTACGTTTCTGCTGGTGCCCTGGCCGGTGGTACGGTAGCTCAGATGATAGTAATAATCCGCGTCCAGATCGGTCACGTCGTGCCTCTGCCAAACGCCGCTCTTGCCCATGACCAGCTTGTCGACCCCGGTCTGTACAGACTTGGCATAGTTGGGATTGACAAAGGAGTACATGTACATCACGTCGTTCTGGTCGGTGATGCCGTCTCCGTTCACATCGTAGAACACGTTTTTCCCATCGTCCCGGATCACATTGTAGACGCTGCTGTCAAACACGCCATCATCGTGATAGGCGCTGGTATTGGTGTGCATCAGTTCCCAAACCTGGGGAACGTAATTGCCGTTTCCGTCCGTCATGGGATTGCCGTCATCATCGTATTCCACGCCCTGGAACACGGCGATATTGTAGCCTCTTGGATAGGTTCCGTTATCCTCATAGCTGATCTCCGCGCCGAAGGTAACGATAAAGCCGGAAGTGCTGCCGGAATAGTTGACAACGTCGCCCTCCGCCTTCACATGGAAGATCACCATCTGCCGGTTCGTGCCTTTATAGTCGTCAATGATGACCGGATCCCCCACCAGCGTGGCGGCGCCGCCGTTATAGCGCCTCACAATGACGGACGCCGTCGGGTCGAAGCCCCAGCCTTCGGGCAGCAGATCGTAATAGTAGCCTTCCCGGATCACGATTTCATGCTGCAGCCACAGCGGGATGCCGGTGGTATTGGAGATGGTCTGACAGGCATTCAGGGTGAAGGTCGCTTTGACGATTTCCGTCAGGCTGTCGGCAACCACGGAATCCGTGGACTTTTGCATGTTCACGCCGGAGGTGATGGGCGTTGCCTGGGCCAGTGCGTGATCGTAAATCAGCTCCACCTGGTCGCCGTATTCCAGCCTGTCGGCGTCATGGCCGTACAGGCCCACCAGCACGGCCTGATTATCCGTGTGAGAGGGCACGCCGGGCATCACCATACCGTCATACTGCCGGTAGATGTTGGTATACAGCGACCAGGACCCGTCGGGCTCCTCGATTTCCATGGGGAACGCGGCAATATTGAGCATTTCGATTTCCGTCAGCAGCTCGCCGTTTTCCAGCAGGGCCTTTACCTTTTCGCTCTCCGCATTGAGCTGCACGGTAAAACTGGTAGTGACATTCAGGTACTCATTGACCCGCGGGGTCATGACCCGGTACCCTGTGATGCCGCGGCCCGCCAGGCCGGATAAGCTGAACAGGGTCTTCGGCGTTGCCGTAGCGTCGCTTTCGGGCCAGGTATAGCTGGCCAAATTGATCCATTCGCCGCCAGGCTGGCCCGTTTCATTGGTCTGCCCCTGCAGCACGAACCTGCCCAGGGGCGGATTGGGCAAGGGCTCGCCGGTCTGATGGTCTGTGCGGCGCGCCGTGACGCTGGCGCTGATGGCTGTGATTTCATAATCCCCGGGCTCCAGCTTCACAAAGGTCGTTCTGCTGCCGCCCACCGTGCCGTGCAGCCAAAGCTCGTTGTCGGTAATGTTGAAGCGGTAGTATTCATGCACGCCGTCCAGCGCCAGCTCGTCGCCATTGACGTAGAACGTCATGTTGAAAGCCGCCTCAATATTTTCGCCGTACTCCAGCACGGTCTGCCCGCCGGGGGCGCGGTTGGTGTTGCCGCTGTTGAAATTCCTGTTCAGGGCTTTATCGTAATAGAAAATCTTGCCCGACGGCTTCCAGCGGTAATCGCCCCATTCGATGAAGGTGGCGTCGTTCATGGCGTCTTCGTCGTTATGATCCGGCGGCGGAACGGTTTTTCCGTCGGGATTCTGCGGATGTGCCGCCTCGGCTTCGATATCCGCTTCATTGGTATAGCGCTTGAATACGCGGCCATCCTCCATAATGATGTTGCCATCGGTCTTGGGGTAAGCGACCACGACCCAGGGAGACCCGTAAACATAGCAGGAACTGCCGGTGCCCGAAGCAGTGGGGCTGATCGTGTAGGTCCACACGCGCTTGTCGGCGGAATAGGTGGGGCTCGACACCGACATGGAGGAAGTCGTCCTTGACTCCTTTATGGACACGATTTCACCGTTCTGCCCGGGAAGGTCCGTGATGGTGAAGGTGGAACGCTGGTTGGCATAAATGTAATAATACATATTATATGCCACATAATCAAAGTTATCGGTATCGAAGGCTTCTCTGGGCAAGTGGCTGCTGTTGATGTAGGAAGTGTTGTAGTAATACAGCAATACCGGTTCACTGTTGCGCTTGGTGAAGGAAGTGATATCCACGCCGTTGTCCATGCCAAAGGTGATGGTATTGCTCTGCTGCACATCCGCCACGTCTTCCCTGTCCCCCGTATGGGTCTCATCGTCATAATGAAGCGTGGCGTAGCCAGTGCCCGTGGCCTGCAGCTCGTAGATATGCGTATCCAGATGCTGATGAGGGAGCAGTTTATAGATGACCTGGATCAGCACGTTGGGAGAGCCGTTCAATTCTTCCCAGTTGACGAACACGATCTCATCGTCGCCCTTGTCAGCAGTGCCATGGTCATCAATGTAATAGTTGAAGGAATACCGCGGGTTGACATTCGGAGCCTTGGGCACGGAAATATCATTCGTCGGATTCAAGGGCGCGACGTAGGTCGCATTCCCGTTGGAATCCAGCGCTTTGACATAGTAGGGCAGGCGCACCTCCAGGTCCCCCACGTCATAGTGGGCGGAGTTGACCGAAATGCTCAGCTGGTACTTGTACGCCCGCTGATAATCGTCCCTGGGGTCCACCGTTTCATAGATGTCATACTTGTTGGCTTCGTCAATGTAGTCTTTATCCGGCAGGCTGCCCCGATTGCCGTAGCTGACCCAGTACAGGTCCACGGCGTAGTTCCAGTTATCCTGCAGGATATTGGTCAGCGTTACGGTCTGGCCGCCGAAATCCGGCTCCTGGGTGCTTTCCTGCTCCGCATGGTAATAGCGCAGCCCCACCTGAGGCTCCTGCTTGAGCGACCAGGTGATGGCGTTTCCGTCCGCGTCAACCACGGGCAGCACCAGGACCTTCTCCCACACGTTGGGATCGTCTTCCCTCGCGTCGGCAGGCGCGAAAACAAACCGATTGTCCTGGAAGAGGTTGATGCCGTTGGCCATCAGGTATTCCGTCACCGCCTCAGGCCGCCGGCCCGCGTCGTTGCCGTCGTCCGCCCAGGCCACCTGCAGCGTGACCGGCTGGGTTTTCAGGGTGAAGGTATAATCCAGGTTGATGATCCCTTCATCGTCCAGCCGTTCCGTGCACTGAATATCGTAGTATTTGCCCAGGTTGGTGAATTCCAGCGCGTAATCCAGTTCATCCCCGGTAAGCAGATCGCGCCCCAGCAGGGAAATGATGGAGCTGGAGAAGGAGGAACCGGCGGAGGAAATGGAAACGCCGCTGCGGTAGGTATAGGTTTTCCCTTCCTCTTCGCTGGCCAGGTACTGCAGGGTCGAAGGCCTGAGCTTAAGGGCGTTGTTGTCGTCAACGAATGTGAAGTTGAAGCGGTACAGCTTATCCATGGCGGTGTTGGTGATGGTTTCCTCATGGCCTGCGATCCCGCTGGTATAATCCTTGGATGTCTGGCTCAGCTCAAACACGGCGGGCTTGCCGCGTTCCACCACCGTGTACCTGTGATGATCCACCGCTTCCCCGTTTTCGTCGTATTTGGGCAGGTAGAAGGTATGGGTGTAGCTCAGTGAGGCGGGGGTTTCCGGCTCCCAGGTATCCAGCACTTCGCCGGTGACCGTATCCACCAGATCATACGCCGCGTGGCTGCGGTCGATTTCCGCGTTGGTCACGTTGGCGATGTTGCCGGTGCCCACCCAGTTTACCTTGACGCCTACGCGGTAATAATCGCAGTAAGTGGTCATGTCGTAAACATTGGTGCTGTTCTTGGCCCGGTACATCGCGCCATGGGAGCCGCTGTAGGTATTCCTGATGTTGTTCAGGAAATACTGGCCGCCGTCGTAGGTAAACCAGTAATAGGGGATCGCCGTCGCTTTGCCATTGGCCGCCGTGTAATAGCCGGGCGCCGAATCAAACACGATGGTCCAGGTATTATTCCCGTTGTCGGTAACCGTATAGGTGAGCCCCTCTATTTCGCCCAGCGCTTCATACTGATCGCCGTACCACAGGTGCGCGCCCAGGCTTTCCGGAGTGGCCTCCGGCCGCACGCCGATGGTGCCGTTCAAATCGGAGAAGGTAAGGTTGATCGTCAGGGGACGCTCCTGGGGATACACGTACAGCGTTGGGCTGCCGGTAGCGCTCCAGCCCCATTTCATCTCCCCGTATTCGCTCGTCGTTTTGTCCGAGCAGTAGTAACCATCCTGGGTATCGAAAGTAAGCCAGTAATAGCTGATATTCACGGGATTCCCCGCGCCGTCGGTATACCGGTCGGGAAGATTATAGAACTCAACCACCCACTGGTCTCCGCTGGCGCTCTTCACGTGCCAGTTGTTGGCGTTCAGGGGGATATCCCCCACCACGCCGTCAACCGTGCCGTAATGCAGCACCGGCGTCCAGTCGTTGGGGTCGGGCCGCTTTCCGTCGGTGTTGCTGCCATCCTGCCAGTTCAGCGTGACGGCGGTCTTTCTGGGATAAACATACACATTGGGCGCAGTGTTGCTGTACGACCAGTACATATAGCCGGTCCGAGCGGAAGTCTTAAACTGGTTGTAATAGGAATCAGAGCCGTCCCAGGTAAGCCAGTAATAGCCGGCCGTCAGCTGATCGATGTTTTTCAGGCTCAGTTTCCAGGCGTTTTCGCTGGTTTCCGTGATTTCCCACTGATCTGCGGTCAGCGGGATCTCATAATGGGCCGCAGAACTGTCGCCGGCCCAAAGATGCGGCACAAAGCTGCCCGTCGCGGGGCGCCGGCCCCAGGCGTTGGCGCTGTCCTGCCAGTTGAGAGTCACGTCGAGGTTCTTGGTCTGCTGGCGGGAAAGCTTGGCAGTCATGGTATAAGAGTTGGTTCTGTCGCTGCTCCGCACATAATTGGACCTAGAATAGTTATTGGTATTATAGTCGTTGATAACGGTGTATCCATCCACGTCGTCGCAGGTAAACCAGTAATAATACGCCGGTTCCTGGTCCCCTTCGCTGTAATTGAATACGATGGGCGCCTGCTTGAACGTGATGGTCCACGTATTGTTGCCGTTATCCTGGATTTCGTAGGCAACGTCGTCAAACACGCCCAGCTGGCGCGCGCTGTTATTGTATTCGGAATAGCCCAGATGGGGAACGAAATCCGCCGGGGAAGGCCTGAGCCCGTCCGCGTTCCTATTATCGTCCCAGGTCAGCGTGACGGACACATTGCCGCGATGATTCAGATAATTGTACACCGACGCCGAACCCGACAGATTGCTGAACCGGTTGGTAAAGTATCCATTATAGCCGTAATGCACTACGCTGCTGATATACTCCCCGGAAGGATCGGTAAACGTCACCCAATAGTAGGTGAAGGCGGTCTCGCTCCCATCCTCCGCCGTAAAGGAGCGGGGCAGGCCGGTCACCTCCACATCCCAGCGATCCGTGGAGCCGCTGGTATAGGACGTGTCCTTCAGTTCCCAGGTGTATTCGCTTTCGGGGATCACGCCGGAAACCAGCCTGTCCGTGCCGTAATGGATCTGGAAGTGGAAATTCTCCGGATCAGGCCGGAAGCCCTGGGCGTCATGGCTGTCATACCAGTAGAAATACAGCATGGTCTTTTCCGTCTCGTCCGGGTAGCAGTTGACCTGCGTCCGGGCGGAGGAAGACGCGACGAAATACATCGCCCCCGGTGTGACGGTGTTCTTGACCTGATTGATATAGTGCTCCCCATCCCAGGTGAGCCAATAGTTGCTGTAATTGGTGATGTAGCCGCCGTTGTCGTAATAGTAGGGCAGGTGCCTGATGGTGATATCCCAGGCATCCGGGCTGGTGGTGGTATCATCCAGAATGATCTCCACGCTGTCCAGGGGGATTTCCGTCTTTGCGCTGCTGCCGTCCCCGGCCCAAAGGTGCATATTGGCCACCAGCTCCTCCGGTGTGGGCCGCCAGCCGTTTTGGTCCTGATTATCCACCCAGTTCAGCTTGATACTGCGGTCCCGGGTTTTCAGGTAGGTGGTCACGCGGGGAGCGGAGGATTCACGGCTGAAGAACATGCAGCCGGTGGTATAGCTTGAGTTGCTGGTCTTTTGCAGCTGGTTCAGGTATTCATCCGAGCCCGTCCAGGTCAGCCAATAATACGAATAGGTATTGGAGCTGCCCGAGTTCGTTTTCACGGCATAAGGAACGCTGTCAAAATGAATGAGCCAGGTATCGTCGCCGTTGTCCGTGATGGTCCAGCTGCCGTCCTCGATCTCAATGGGCACGTTGGCGCGCACGTTGGTGCCGAAATAGAGCTGGGGCCTGAATTCCTCCGGCGTGGGGCGATAGCCGCCCTGATCGGAAAAATCGCTCCATACCAACGTCAAATCCAGAGAACGGTCCTTCAGGTGCGTGGTGACGCTGGGCGCATAGCTGCTGGCGCTGACCGCCATATAGCCATACGCGCCGGAATCCATTACATCATTGTAATATTCGTCAGAGCCTTCCCACGTCAGCACATAGTTGCTGATCTTCGTCTGAACGGTGGTGGATTGATTCTCCTGATTATATACCGTGGGCACGGCCAGATAGCGGATGATCCATTTATTCTCGCTGTCCTGATCCGTAATGATGACGTAGTCCTCGTCACGCTGGGCTTCGATCTCCACCCAGATGCTCTGCGTGCCGCCGGCGTAGTTGCTGGCCTGATACCACAGATGCGGGGTGAACTGCGTGGGATCGGGGCGGGTATCCCGGCCGTTGGAGAAGTCATCCCAATTAAGCACCAGCGGCAATTCACGGTGCTTGGGCCGGGTGGTCATCACGTAGTAAGGATCGTCGTTGGTGAAGCTCTCCCGCATGTAGCCGAAGGAAGTATCCTTCACGTTGTTATAGTACTGATCCGAGCCATCCCAGGTCAGCCAGATATAGGCCTGATCCGCTGTCAGGCCGGTAAGGTTTTCGGGCTCCGGGAAAGTCAATGTCCAGGTATTGTCGCCGTTATCCTTGACCGTCCAGTTGGCGCCGGTGATCTCCACCTTATTGCCATTGTTGGCGTTGCTGCGCCATACGTGGGGCGTAAATTCGGAGGGAGAGGGACGATAGCCCATTTTGTTGTCGCCGTCCTCCCAGTTGAGCAGGATCGTAAACGGCTTCTGGCGGGCGATAAAGTTCACATCCGTCACGGTCCGGGTGAGGGTATCATACGTCAGGCCGTAGTCGTTGGACGTAAGAGCGGTGTTGTAATACTGGTCTGAACCGTCCCAGGTGAGGCAAAGATAGCGGGTATTGGTACCGGTCAGTTTTCTGGCGTTGGTATCCTTGAACAGGATGGTCCAGGTATCGTCGCCGTTATCGGTGATCTCATAGGAACCGGTTACATCGGTGCCGTTGGTGAAATCCGATGTGTTGCTGTACCAACGCAGATGCGGCGTGAACTCCTCCACCGACGGACGGTGGCCAAACGCATTGCCGCTGTCCCGCCAGCTGAGCGTGGCTTTGATCGCCTTGGGATAGATGCCGTCCAGCGAATCGTTGATCTGATACCAATAGCTGCTGTTGCCGTTAAAGCGGCCGCTTTTGCCGGCGTAGTTCAGGTTCGTATAGTATCTGATGCGGCCCAGTTCGTTGTTCTTTACGTCGTTGTAATAGTAATCCGAGCCGTCCCAGGTAATGAACGTATAGTAAGCGTTGTTCTGCAGCGTATTTCCGCTGTAGAAATACCGGATAAAATCAGAGTTCAGGAACGTTACCGTCCATGTGCCGTCGCCATTGTCGGTAACGACCCACTTCGTGCCCCCCACATCCGTGCTGCCGGCGGCAGAAGAAGAGCCGCCATACCAAAGATGCCAGGCAATATCATCCGGAGAAGGCCTGAGGCCGGCTGAATCGCCGCCGTCCTTCCAGGTCAGCTTCATGCTGAACACCTTCGGCCAGGCGGTAAATGTGACAGCACTGCTGGAAGCGGCCTGGTAGGTATAGCCGTGCTGCGAGGTGGCTTTCGACTGGTTGAAGTAATACTGCGAAGCCTCGTCCTCACCCAGCGAGGTATCTTCCCAGGTGAGCCAGAAGTAGCTGTAAACTCCTCTGAAAAGGGCTTCGTCAGCGTCGTTGAGGGTGACGACCCAGTAGTCGTCGTACTCCCTGACGCTCCAGTCGGTGCCGGTGAGGTCCGTCGCGCTGGCCGCGTTGGAAGAGCTGGTGGAGCCCCACAGATGCGGCGCGAAATGGTCGACGGTCGGGCGGGTCTGGGCAAAGTTATTATTATCGCTGTTCGCGCCCTCCGGCGTGCCCCAGTTCAGCCGGAACTGGAACACCTTGGGCTTTGCGGCGAAGGACAGTTTCGATTCTCCGCTGTAGGTATAGTTGTAATTGGCGCTGCTGTAGGTATAGCCATACTCAGTGGTGGCGGTAGCCCCGTTGGCGTAAAACTGCGTTTCTTTTTCCCGATCCGTCCAGGTGAGCCAGATATACCGGGTGCCGCCGGTCAGCTTAAGGGGCAGGTCCGTGTTTCTGAACAGGATGGTCCAGGTATTATTCTCATTGTCCCGGATCGTGTAATCGCCGGTGGTGATGACCGTGTCGCCGGCAATGGAAGAGCTGCTGGAGCTGAAATGCAGCGTGGCGTCAAACGCTTCCGGATCGGGCCGGGGCCGCAGCCCCGCCGCGTCTCCCTGGTCGTTCCAGGTCAGCGTTGCGGCCACATAGGCAGGCATGGCCGCAAAGGTCACGTCCGCCGTGGAATAGCTCATCAGATCCACATAGGGCACGTTGCCCCCGGAATAATAATATGCTTTTGTTTCATTCAGGTAATCGCCGTTTCCGTCCCAGGTCAGCCACAGATAGCGATAGCTGTTCTGTTCGTCCCGGGCCGTGGTGTTATTGAAAACGATCTTCCAGGTGTTGCCGTTTTCCGTGATGGTATAATCGTCCCCCGTCACTTCTTTGGAATTGGATTCGGTCAGCGCGCTGGTGGACGAGCTGACATACAGCTTGGGCTGGAAGGCGGAGGCATCCGGGCGCAGATTGAATTCGTTGCCGTTATCGCGCCAGTTGATGGTCACGTTCAGAGCCTTGGGCACCTGATTGTACGGCAGCACAGACGCGCCGGTGTTATAGGAGGTCAGGCTGTTATAGGTCACGCCGCTCTGGGCGTAAGCCGCCGATTCGTTGACATAGCTTCCGTCTTTGTTCCAGATCAGGTACAAATACCGCGCGCTGTTGCTTTGGTTCTTCCTGGCTGTGGAATCCCAGAAAATCACATCCCAGGTATCATCGCCGTTATCCGTCACGGTGATTTCGCTGCCCGTCACATCCGAAGCCGACGCGGTGCTGGCGGTAGAGCCCGACAGCAGCAGCCTGACGCTTGATTTGACCTCCTCGGCGGAAGGCCGGGTGCCGTTCGCATCCCCGTAATCCTTCCAGCTGAGCCTCGATCGGATCACCGAGCTGCGCACCGTCCAGCTGATCGCGTTGAGATTGCTTACATCGCTGTAGCTCGCGCCGAACCTGCCGCTGCCGCTGGCCAGCATCTGATTGGCATAATAATCCGAGCCTTCCCAGGTCAGCCACAAGTACCGGTAGCTGGTGTTCTCACTGTAAACTTCCTTGACGTTAACATCCGTAAAATCAATGGACCAGGTATCATTGCCGTTATCGGTAATGGTATATCCGTTTTCCCCGATGGTGACAGGCTTGGCGCCGGACGTCGAGGTATTGCTGCTGGACAGAAGAAGCGAAGGCTGGAATTCCGATGTAGCAGGCCGTTTTCCCAGTATATTGCTTGAGTCGTCCCAGGTGATGGTGGCATGCAGCGTCGGATCGGAATGGGCAATCGCCGTTACGGAGGTATCATTGCCCATAAGGTCAATCACCATGCTCCCCATGCTGCCGGAGCTCTTGGATTGGTTAAAGTAAGCCTGGGTTTCTTTCGCTTTGTCGAGCCAGGTCAGCCAAAGATAGCGGTTGGTGGTTTTGCTGGGCTGGAAATCCAGGCCGGTGAAACGCACCGTCCAGGTATCGTCCTGATGATCCTGAATCTCAGCCTGAGCCCCGGTCACTTCGGCGCCGTTTACGCTGGTGTTGGAAGAAGAAAACCAAAGATGCGGCTCAAAATCCGCAATGGCGGGGCGAATGCTGTCGGCGTTGTGGTTATCAGACCACCGGACCGTCATTTCCAATTCTTCCACGCGGGGAACCAGCTTCATTGTCAGTACGGCCTGCTCGCCTTCCATGCGCCATCCGGTATAATTGTAATACTGCCAGTTGTTGCTGGTGGTATTGTTCAGCGAAAAATAGCGCATCACGATGTTCGTGAAGGAGCAGCCCACCGTCCAGTTATTGGAGGCATACAGATAATACCAGCCGCTTGAACTGCTGGTGCCGTAATAAACATAAACGCTGTTGCTGCCGGTAGGGCGCAGATTGGCGGCATTGTCGTTATCATCGAACTCAAAACGGATCGACCGGATGGTGACCGGGCCATTCTCGCCTTCCGCCCGGGCGGCAGAATGGAGCAAGGGCATCCCCAGCACAAGAACCGCAGCCAGGATAAGCAGCAGCCTCCTTGACCACGCGCTCAGGCGGTTATGGGAAATGATCCTGTTTCCGTTTCGATTATCCATATAAATGTCCCCCTGAGAAATCAATCTCTCTGTTATTCAAACGAGCTGCTCCGGGCGGGGCCTCCCCCACTGCTTGGGATCGGCCCCGGGCCGTCACTCAAAAACCTCGGTTTCCCCGTCCTCCGTCTCTTCCTCCGGCAGGATCACGTTTTCTTCCTCCCCGAAGTACGACTGCAATATGGCCTGGCTCCAGGTAACGTGGCCCGTTACATGGTAATTCTGCAGCATATTGTTCCAGAAGTCAAAATAGATGTTGGAGTAAATGGGGATGGCCGGCAGCACCTCGTTGTACCTTTCCTGGAAGCTGACCCACTTGGCCACATAGTCGTATACGTCCCGGGGATCCGTCCGCCGCATGTTGACCGCGCGCCAGTACAGGTCCTCGTCGTCGGAGTAGGTGTTGTTCCAGATCAGGTGATTGGCCGTTCTGTCGGTGGAATAGGTGATGCTGGGGTCCACGATCACGTGGAAGTTGGTGGCCAGGTAGATCATATCCGTGGTGCGCTCCGCTTCCCGATAATATGCGGCGAGCAGTTCCTCCATCGGCGCGGGCACCAGGGTCAGCCGAATGCCGCAGGCGTTCAGATGGTCGATGAAGTTTTCCTGCAGGGTATCCACGATGTGATTGCCTTCCGGATACAGCATGCTCAGGTCCAGCGCCACCAGCTGGCCGTCGATCATCTTGCAGCGGACCTGATCCTTTTGCGGGTCGTAAGCGCCGCCGTCCCGGTTCAGCGTCCATCCGGCATGCTCCAGGAGCATGTTGGCCTTTTCCGTATCCACGGTGTAATGGGTCAGGTTGTCCAGCGACAGCATCTCCCACGCGGCCAGCATCTTTTCGTAATCTTCTTCCGTTTCGGCGTACATATTCTGATGGCTGCGCCACTGCTCCAGGTCTTCTTCGGCGTGGGTCTCATCCCCGATAAAATTGACGGGATACTCGAGCCTTCCCTCGCACAGCAGGTATTCCCACTGCTCGATGCCGTAATAGCCGTCCACCACCGTGCCGAATTCCTGGCAGTAAGCGGCGGTGATGGCTTCCCGGTCCATGCACCAGGCGATGGCCTGCCGCACTGCCTGATCGTGCACCGTAGGCCATTCGTAGGTGAAGGTCAGGAACGCAAGGCCGATGCGGGGATAGGGCTCGGCCATGATGCTGCTCAGGTCCAGCGGCTCCCGCGCCTGTTCTTCCCCGGTTTCCTCCACGGCCGCGGTGCCGCGCACCGCGTGGATCGCCGGGCCGTAGACCACCTTGTTCACCAGATGGAATTTTCCGCTGGCCAGGTCCTCCGCCAGCGTGTCGTTATCGGCCACGCTGAAGGAAATCTTTTCGATGGTGGGCTTCACCAGGTACATGGGGTTTGCATTGCCCTCGTCGTCCAGCCGGTCCACCTGAATGAAATTGGGGCCGCTGACGGTGCCCACCATGCTGCCCGTACCGGTGTAATTTTCAATATTGTAGTAGAAATTGTCCGGCAGGGTGTTATACACCCAGGCGCCCTTGAAATACTCGTTGATCCTGAAATGGGCGGTTTCGCCGTCGTAATCAGTCAGTACATACGGCCCGCTGGATACCGAGGGATGGGAATTGTAGCCCGTTTCCGGGTCCAGGATCGTCTTTTTCAGCAATTCAGCGGTAAAGACAGGCTCCTGCACAGACAAATCCTCGTTCCCGATGTAGATGCCGTAGCCGTAACCGTCTCCCAGGTCCGAAGCGCCGTTGGCATACACCCGGCAGCCGGGGGCGATCACTTTGATGGGATAGGGCACGCACAGCAGCAGGCCCGTTTCAAAGAAGTAGGGCAGGAATTCATGATCCAGCATGATCACCAGCTGATGGTCGTCGATCACGCCCACGCCCTCCAGGTAAGGGCGCTGACCGGTGATGTATTCATCATAGCCCAGGATATGCTCCGCCCGGTAGATTTTTCCGCCGATCTGCTCGATTTCCGGGGCCATCATCAGCAGCAGGGAAAACGCGTAATCCCAGGCGGTGATGGGCGTGCCGTCGGAATAATACAGATCGTCGTACAGCCCCAGGTAGTAGTACTTATCCCCCACCTCGTTTTCCATTACGAGGCAGCTTTCAACCACTGATTCATCCATCAGATAGACGCCCTGGTTCTGATCCCAGTTCACCAGATTGTAACCGTGGATCAGCGCCCGCACGTCAATATCCGACGTGTCATTGCCGAACATCTCGGTAAAGAAGTCGCCCTTGGTGATGGTGGGATGGCCCACCCGCAGCTCATCCGGGTATTCAACGGCCTCTTTTGCCGCTGCGTCGGCCTCGGCCGCTTCTTCCGCCGCGGCCGGAAAGGATACCGCGCCCAGCGCCAGCACCAGTGTCAGCAGGAGGGACAAGGTTTTTTTCATAAGTTTCATGGCTGTTTCTCCTTTTCTCTCTTGGGGCCCCTCCCCTGCCTTTTACCGGCAGGGAAGGGGCTGTTGCCTTCACGGTGCTTAATCGTAGCAGTCGCCCACGTGGTTGATTTCCACATCCAGGCCCAGAGGCGCGGGCAGGTCTTCGATGATGATCGGCTCATCCGGCTTGTAGGGCGGCAGGAAGGTGTTGGTAAAGACGGTTACATTGCCCGCCACGGTAACATTCGTTTGCTTGTATCCAACCACCGACTGTTCGCTCCAGGTGTATTGGATCTCCGTGCCGTTTTCGTACTTGGGCAGGCCGTTCACCGTGACCGTCCAATTATTGCCGGCGTTGAGGAAGTAGGTGCTGCCGTTGGACAGGGTGACCCGCAGGTTCGCAGGCCGCCTGCCGGCCGAGTTGTTGTTGTCGTTCCAGACCTTGATGATGGTGGTGCTGGTGGTTTCCTCCGGCTGATAGGTGTTGGTGATGTTCATGCCGCTGACGGTGGCGGTGTAGCCGGGCACCGGGTCTTCTTCGATGGTATAGGTGATCGCGTTGCCGCTTTCATCCTTCTGGGGCTGATCCGGGAAGGACCACCGCCAGTTATCGGCGGCCGTTACCGTCTTGCT
>Ga0310694_10001289_pt1 | contig 28900 bp, 23 predicted proteins | sample 174DNAGHGhighgp2_FD_203884 | JGI IMG/M metagenome (GOLD analysis project Ga0310694, IMG submission 203884) | Sheep rumen microbial communities from Palmerston North, Manawatu-Wanganui, New Zealand - 1742 DNA GHGhigh gp2 (v2) (version 2) | ecosystem: Host-associated > Mammals > Digestive system...
CGCTACAAAGATACACAATTATTCTGCATCCGCCAAATGTTGAAAAGAAAAATGTTCGTTTGGAAATCAAAGCGGCCATGCTGAAAGACAAAGTGCGTCACTTCCTGGGAGTGAATGACGCAGTTTCTTCGGGAAAGTGACGCACTTTCTTGAAGAGAGTGACATACTTTATTTTGGACAGTGGACAGTAATGGACAGTAGAATATAAAGAACATTTCGCGTACGTACACGCGTACGTACGCAACACCTTTCCTGAAATGTACTGTCCAGTAGTGTCCACTGTCCATTGCACTAATCATTCACTAATACACACAGATACATACAGATACACACGGATACGGATAAATTATAAAAGTTTATCGCGTACGTACATGCGCACGTACGCGTAGGTTTTCTGGAAACCATCTGTATCATCCGTATCCGTATGTCTGGTAATGTGGTTAAGCATGGCTCTTAGTTTTACTCTTCTGTTCATTTTATGATGTTTTTTCATGGGTGATTGAATTATTAACTGCAAAGATACAAAATAAAAGAAGGAAATGCAAGCTTTTTCGCAAAAATCTTACAATGTGACGCAAAAAATGCCAAATGAGAGTTTACATTGACGAGAGAACGAGGTTTTTGACGAGAGAACGAGAAGACGAGTTTTTTTGACGAAAGAGCCTTAACCTCTAAAAAACGTCAAGAATTAGAGAATTGGAGAATTTTCTTTTTCGAACACGAATCTATCGAATGAAACGAATAAGTTAATTCTTTAATTCTCAAATTCTTGATAAAAAAGAACTTCGATAACTTCGATAACTTCGTTAACTTCTCTAACTTCGTTAACTTCGATAACTTCTCTAACTTCGTTAACTTCGATAACTTCTCTAACTTCGTTAACTCCTCATCTGGACTGCCAACGTATCGTTCCTGTGAACAATGTACAATGAAAAAAGGAGTGATTTGCTGGAAATCTACATTATTTAACTCCACAAACCCTGCGTAAGTGGGTAAAATTGTGTAATTTTGCAGCCGTGAAACAGAAAACAGCCTTTTTTGTGCTGCTAATGGTCCTCGTTCAGGCAACATTTGTGCTTGGTGAGGGCCTGGATGCGAATGCCCGCAAGCTTCGTACGTCTTCGTCTTTGTCGCTCGGTTCGTCCAGGAACGACTCTGTTCCTGCCCGTGCAGCCCTGAAGCGCGGGATGAACGACTCTGTTCCACGTGCTGCCTTGAAGCGCGGGCTGATCGATTCTGCTTTGGCCCATGAGGAGGTGAACGGTGGGGTGGTGGATTCTGTTCCGCCCGTCATGACGCTTGAGGATGACACCACGGCGATGGACTCGCTGCAGTTGGCTATCTATAAATATAATAAGGTGATAGACGACTCGCTGCGTCTGGACTCCCTGAACCGGCAGAAGAAGAACGGCATTGAGGCGCCTGTGGTGTTCTCGGCCGAGGACTCGCTCATCTACGAGTTGGGGTCGGGGACGGCCCATCTTTATGGCGACGCCCACGTGAACTACATGACGATGGACCTGAAGAGCGAGAAGATTTTCATGAACCTCGACTCGTCGCTGGTGCATGCCACTGGCGGTCTCGACTCTATCTCGGGCGAGAAGATGGGTACGCCTGTCTTCGTGATGGGGCCCGATACCTACGAGAGCGATACGATAGCCTTCAACTTCAAGACGAAGAAGGGTCTGATCCTGCAGACCTATACCCAGCAGGAGGAGGGCTTCCTGACGTCGGAGTTGGCCAAGCGCGGTTCTACGGGCGAGCTGTACCTGCAGCACGGACGCTATACCACCTGCGACGATCCCCATCCTGACTTCTACATAGCCATGAGCCGTGCCAAGGTGCGACCAGGCAAGGACGTGGTCTTTGGACCTGCCTATCTGGTGGTGTGCGACGTGCCCCTGCCCCTGGCTGTGCCCTATGGTTTCTTCCCCTTCTCAAAGAGCTACAGCAGCGGCTTCATCATGCCTACCTACGGCGACGAGACGGAGCGTGGCTTCTACCTGCGCGACGGTGGCTACTATTTTGCCATCAGCGACCTGATGGACCTGAAGCTGCTGGGCGAGATATACACCAAGGGCTCGTGGGGTGCCAGTCTGGCTACCAACTACCGCAAGCGCTACCGCTACAGCGGCTCGTTCTATGCCAGCTACCAGAACTCGGTGACGGGCGAGAAGAATATGCCCGACTACTCGAAATCGACCAGCTTCAAGATTCAGTGGAGTCACCGTCAGGATGCCAAGGCCAATCCCTATTCCAACCTCTCGGCATCGGTCAACTTCGCCACCAGCAGCTATGAGCGGAACAACCTGACATCGATGTACAACCCCCAGACGATGACGCAGTCCACGCGTACCTCGTCAGTCAGCTACAGCACGGGCTTCTCGTCGATAGGCATGAACCTCTCGAGCACCATGAACCTCTCGCAGAATATGCGTGACTCGACCATCGCCCTGACGCTGCCCGACCTGAACATCAGCATCTCGCGCTTCTATCCCTTCAAGCGCAAGCAGATGGTGGGCAAGGAACGCTGGTACGAGAAAATCTCGATGAGCTATACGGGTCATTTCTCGAACTCCATCAATACCAAGGAGGACAAGCTGCTGCACTCCAACCTCGTCAAGGACTGGCGCAACGGCATGCAGCACTCCATCCCCATCAGCGCCAACTTCACTGTGTTGGGCTATATCAACGTGAACCCCTCGATCAACCTCACCGACCGCACCTATACCAACAAGGTGATGCGTTCGTGGAACGAGGCAACAGGTACCGAGGTGCTGGACACGCTGAACGGCTTCTACAATGTCTATAACTGGAACCTCTCCGTGTCGGCATCGACCAAGCTCTATGGACGCTATGTGCCCTGGCGCAAGCTCTTTGGCGACAAGATCGATGCCATACGCCATGTGTTGACACCGCAGGTGAGCTTCAGCTATGCCCCCGACTTCAGCGCCTCACGCTACGGTTACTATAAGACCTACCAGAAGACCAATGCCGACGGCTCGGTGTCGCTGGTTGAATACTCGCCCTACTCGGGCAACCTCTACGGTGTGCCTGGCAAGGGAAAGACGGGTAGTGTGGCGTTCAGCGTGTCGAACAACGTGGAGATGAAGATTCGCGACCGCAACGACTCGTTGCGCAAGATCAGCCTCATTGATGAACTAGGCGCCTCGATGTCGTATAACATGGCTGCCAAGGTGCGTCCCTGGAGTGACCTCTCCATGCGTGTGCGTCTGAAGCTGACCAAGAGCTACACGTTCAACCTCAACGCTGTCTTTGCCAGCTATGTCTATGAGGCCGACTCGGTGGGTGCTACGCCCCGTCTCAGTGAGCACACCACCTACTGGGGTCAGGGTAAGATAGGCCGTTTCCAAGGCATGTCGCAGAACTTCTCCTATACCCTGAACAACGAGAAGGTGGTCAACTTCTTCAAGCGCCTGCGAGGTGAGAAGGTGGAGAAGAAAGACGACAAGAAGCGAAGACGAGGTGGCGATGACGATGACTATGACGATGAGTACGACGATGATCTTGGCGACGTAGAGAGCAACGTGGACCGCGACCTGGAGGCTGGCAAGCACGGGGCCCAGCGCAAGAAGAAAGGCAACAAGGCCGATGTCGATGACGATGGCTATATGGCCTTCTCGCTGCCCTGGTCGGTAAGCTTCGGCTATGGTGTGACCATGCGTGAGAATACGGACAAGTCGAAGTTCAACTACCACACCATGCGCTATCCCTACAAGTTCACCCAGAACCTGAACATCAGCGGTAATATACGCATCTCAGAGGGGTGGAACATCTCGTTCTCCAGCGGTTATGACTTTGAGAACAAGAAGATATCGATGACCACAGCCTCGCTGTCGCGCGACCTCCACTGCTTCAATATGGCATGCTCGGTGGTGCTGGCGCCCTACACCAGCTATAATTTCACCTTCCGCTGCAACGCCGCGACGCTGGCCGATGCCCTGAAGTACGACAAGCGCTCGGGCTATAGCAATACCATACAGTGGTACTGATGAAGTGACTGGGTTTTGTTTAAAAAAAGACAAAATAGTGATAGAAATGTAGAAAAAAAGTTGTCGTTACACATATTTTTATTATTTTTGCGCCCTCATAGCGGACGTTGTGCGCACGTGTGTGACAGCTTCTGCATCAAATAAAGAATCTCTATGAAGAGAATGAAATTGTTAATGAAGAAAATGAATCGCTGGAAGCTTGTGGCTCTTGTTGCCTTCATGCCCTTGGGTGTTCAGGCACAGGAAGCAGAAGCGCGCCTGCTGACGCTCGACAGTTGCAGGGCGATGGCGCTGCGCAACAACAAGCAGATGCAGGTGGCTGCCGTGAAGCAGGAGGTGGCTGCCAACATCCGTCGCTCGGCACGTACGAAGTACCTGCCCCACGTCAGCGGCATCGGCTCCTACACGTTTAACAGTAGAGAGGTGTCGCTGCTGAACGACACCCAGAAGTCGAATCTCAGCAACCTGGGTACCAACTTCGGAGGTGCTGTGCAGCAGGGTGTCAGCAACTTGATGGCGCAGATGCCTGTTGACCGTCTGGCTGCTGTCCTTGGCGGTCTGGGACTGTCGGCTGAGGCCCTGCAACAGATTGTGGGACAGAGCACAGGTAAGGCTTCGGTCCTGCTGAACCAGTTTGGTCAGGATATCGTGGATGCCTTCCGTAGCGACACACGTAACATCTGGACAGGTTCTATCCTGCTGACGCAACCCCTGTTCATGGGCGGTGCCATTACAGCCGCCAACAGGATGGCCGACATCCAGGAGGAGATGGCTGCCACATCGGCCGACGCACGCCGTCAGGCCACGCTCTACAACATTGACCGTGCCTACTGGCAGGTGGTGTCGCTGAACCACAAGAAACTGTTGGCCGAGAGCTATCGCGACGTGGTGAAGAAGCTGGACGGCGACGTGAGCAAGATGATTGCCGAGGGTGTGGCTACGAAGAGCGACGGTCTGAGCGTGAGCGTCAAGCTGAACGAGGCCGAGATGACTGTGACAAAGGTGAACGACGGTCTGGTGCTGTCGAAGATGCTGTTGTGTCAGCTCTGCGGACTGCCCATCAATGAGCGTATCACGCTGGCCGACGAGAATAGTGAGGATCTTTCCGGAATATCCGGATTGTCCGGAAATTCCGGAGATGCCGGCATTTCCAGCGAGACCGCTTTTGCCAACCGCCCTGAGCTGAAGCTGTTGCAGAGTTCGGTGGATCTGGCCAAGGAGAGCACTCACCTGCTGAAGGCAGGCAACCTGCCTCAGGTGCTGCTGACAGGCGGCTATTCTGTGAGCAATCCCAACCTGCTGAACGGCTTCGAGAAGAAGTTTGGCGGCTTCTGGCATGTGGGTGTGTTGGTTCGCGTACCCATCTGGAACTGGGGCGACGTGAAATATAAGGTACGTGCCTCTAAGGGTGCCGCCACCATTGCCAGTCTGGAGTTGGACGAGGCCCGTGAGCTGATTGAGCTGCAAGTGAACCAGAACGCCTTCCGTGTGGAAGAGGCACAGAAAACGCTGAAGGCTGCCCAGAAGAACATAGAACGTGCCGAGGAGAACCTGCGTACCGCCAACCTGGGATTCCAGGAGGGCGTCATCACCCCCACCACCGTCATGGAGGCTCAGACGGCCTGGTTGCAGGCACAGTCGCAGAAGATTGATGCCGAGATTGACGTACGATTGAGCGAGGTGGAGCTGCAGAAGACGCTGGGAGTATTGGAGTAACGAAAACGAAGACGAAAAAGATAACGAAAACGAAAAATAACGAGATATGTCAAACGATCAAGCAAAAAGTCAGCATAACAACATCCTGCTTGCTGTAGCAGGATTCGCGTTGGTAGTTGTCATCGTGGCACTCATCGGTTTCCTGGCCCTGGACCGCGATCCAGAAGTGATGCAGGGACAGGTAGAGGTGGAGGAGTACCGCGTGTCGAGTAAGGTTCCTGGACGTATCCTTGAGATACGTGTGCAGGAGGGTGACTACGTCAATGTGGGCGATACCCTCGCCATCATCGATGCCCCTGAGGTGTATGCTAAGATGACACAGGCCCAGAGTGCTGAGGACGCTGCTGCCGCCCTCGAGAAGAAAGCTCAGAACGGCGCCCGTCGCGAACAGATACAGGGTGCCTTCCAACTGTTGCAGCAGGCCAAGGCCGGTCTGGAGATTGCCGAGAAATCGTACCAGCGTGTGCAGCGTCTGTACGATGAGGGCGTGATGAGTGAGCAGAAACGTGACGAGGCCTATGCCCAGTACAAGGCTATTGAGGCCCAGATGAAGGCCGCACAGAGTCAGTACGACATGGCTGTGAACGGTGCCCGCGAGGAAGACAAGGAGGCTGCTGCCGCTCAGGTGGGTCGTGCCAAAGGTGCCGTACAGGAAGTCAATAGCTATATCGGCGAGACGGTACAGATAGCCCAGATGGCAGGCGAGGTGACCAGCATCTATCCCAAGGTAGGTGAGCTGGTGGGCACAGGTTCGCCTATCATGACCATTGCCATGATGGACAAGATGTGGGGCACGTTCAACGTACGTGAGGACCAGCTGAAGAAGATGCAGGTGGGTGCCGAGATCAATGTCTATGTGCCTGCTTTCGAAAAGGATGTCAAAATGAAGGTCTATGCTGTGAAGGACCAGGGCTCGTATGCCGCATGGAAGGCTACGAAGGCCAGCGGACAGTATGACCTGAAGACCTTCGAGGTGAAGGCCCGTCCTGTTGATAAGAATGATGGTCTGAGACCAGGCATGTCGCTGGTTGTGAAGTGAATAGTGAAAAGTGAATAGTGAATAATTTGCTGCCGCCGTAGACAATTAAATATTCAACTTTGAATTTCGTCAGTAACATATTGATCATTGCCAAGCGCGAGATGAGGATCTTGTACAAGAACCCTATCTACGGGTTCTGTATGGTGGTGTTTCCGCTGCTGACGATGTTCTTCTTCACCATCATGCTGGGCGACGGCGTGCCCACAGACATGCCTGTGGGAGTGGTGGATCAGGACAATACCTCGACCACACGGGCACTCACCCAACGACTCGATGCCTTCGAGACGTCACGTGTGGTGGCCCACTATCCGACGGTGGCTGAGGCACGACACGCCATCCAGAAGAACGAGATATACGGATTCGTGCATTTCCCCAAGGGCACCACAGAGAAACTGCTGGCAGGACGACAGCCGTCGGTAGGCTACTATTACACGATGACGACGCTGACATCAGGGTCTATGGTGATGCGCGACATGAAGACCCTCACCACGCTGGGTTCGGCAGCCGTAGGACAGGCCACCATGCGTGCCAAGGGTTTTACCGACGACCAGATACAGACGGTGCTGCAGCCTATCAGGGTGGACTCACACCAGATAGCCAACCCTTGGTCCAACTACAGCTACTACCTGTCCACCGTGCTGGTGCCTGGTATCATGATGCTGTTCATGTTCCTGCTGTCGGCCTATTCGCTGGGTATGGAACTGAAGTTCGGCACAGGCAAGGAGTGGCTGGAGAAGGCCAACGGCAATATGGTAGTAGCTATCGTGGGCAAGTTCCTTGTGCCCACACTGGTGTTCCTCGTCGTCACCCTGTTCTATGAGTTTTATCTGTACCATGTGCTTCACTTCCCACATCAGGGTGGTGTGCTGATGATTGTGATGCTGTGCCTGTGGCAGGTGCTCTGCTCGATAGGCTTCGGCATCTTTGCCTTCGGCCTGATGCCCTCGTTGCGCATGTCGATGAGTATCTGCTCGCTGTGGGCTGTACTCAGTCTGTCGATGGCAGGCTCCGCCTTCCCCATCATGGGTATGGACGAGCCCCTGCAGTCGCTGTCGTGGCTGTTCCCCCTGCGCCATTACTACATGCTGTTTCAGATCACGGTGTTCAACGGCTACCCACTTATCGATGCATGGTTCCATCTGGTGGCGCTGTTGGCCTTTACGCTGTTGCCCTGGTTTGTACTTAGAAAGATAAAAAACGCGATGCTGCACTATGTCTATATACCGTAGGATCAAGGAAGGAATCATGGATGCGGCATACGTCTGGCGACAGGAGATGCTGCAGGTGTTCAAGGACGAGGGCGTACTCATCTTCTTCATCATCGTGCCCCTGGTCTATCCCTTGCTCTATTCCTGGATATACAATAACGAGGTGGTGCGCGAAGTGCCTGTGGTAGTGGTGGACCAGAACCGTTCGTCGCTGTCACGCGAGTTTGTGCGTAAGTGCGACGCCTCGCCCGATGTGCATGTAGCCTTCTATGCCGACGACCTCGATGAGGCTAAGTCGTACGTGAGTCGTCAGCTGGTGAAGGGCATATACCTGATACCCTCAGACTTCGATGAGCGTCTGAACCGCATGGAGCAGGCCACTGTGAGTGTCTATACCGATATGGCCCTCATGATGACCTACAAAGCCATCTACCAGACGTCGATGATGGTGTCGCAGGAGATGGGCAAGGAACTGCGAACGAAGATCAGCGGACACTATACGGCTCAGGATGAGGCCGTAGCCTCGCAACCGTTGAAGGTGAACGATGTGGCACTCTACAACCCTGCAGGCGGCTATGGGTCGGCCCTGTTGCCTGCCGTGCTCATTCTGATACTCCAGCAGACGCTGGTGCTGGGCATAGGTCTGTCGGCAGGTACGGCACGTGAGCGCAACCGTCGTGGGCACCTCATCCCCAACGACCCTCATTATCACGGTATCTACCGTGTGGTGTGGGGCAAGGCTCTCTGTTATCTGATGATCTATGCCGTCATGGGCGCCTATCTGTTATTGGCAGTACCCCACATGTTCTCGTTCCCCCAGTTAGCCGATGGCATCGACATGATGCTGATGCTGATGCCGTTCCTGGTAGCGAGCGTGTTCTTTGGTATGACTGTGTCGTGTCTGGTACGCTATCGTGAGAACGTCATGCTGCTCATGGTGTTCGTATCAGTACCCTTGCTGTTCCTCACAGGTGCCTCATGGCCACAGTCCAACATCCCTGGCGTCCTGCAGGGAGTGTCGTGGCTCTTCCCCAGCACTTTTGGTGCCAGAGCCTATATACGCCTTAACTCGATGGGCGCAACGCTCAATGATGTGTTGCCTGAGTTGCGTTTCCTGTGGATCCAGGCTGCAGCCTATTTCGGAATGACCTGTCTGGTATATGGTCATCACTTCCGTCTGTTGCAACGTGATAAATAATTGAATATAGAATATGGGAATCGTTATTGGAATAGACGTGGGTATCTCGACCACAAAGATTGTGGGACTGCGCGATGGTAAGCCGTCAGCTCCCATCCGTATCACAGCTGCCGACCCCATCACCTCGCTGTATGGGGCTTTTGGCAAGTACCTTCATGACAACAACATCGCCCTGGAGGATGTGGAGCATGTGATGCTGACAGGCGTGGGTGCTGCCTACGTGAAGAACGATGTCTATGGCGTGAAAACCAGCCGTTGTGATGAGTTCATAGCCGATGCGCTGGGTGCCCGCTACGAGTCACATATCGATCATGCTATCGTGGTGTCGATGGGTACGGGTACGTCGTTTGTGATGTGCAACGGTGATGATATCCGCCATATCGGAGGTATCGGCATTGGAGGAGGCACCCTGCAGGGTTTGTCACGTATCATGCTGAATACTGGCGACATCAAACAGGTGGCAGCGCTGGCCATGCAGGGCGACATCAGTCATGTGAACCTGCTCATCGGCGATATCTCGGCACAGCCGTTGCCTGGTCTGCCTATGGAGGCTACGGCGAGTATCTTTGCACGTGCCAAGAACGATGCCTCGAAAGAGGATATCGCCTGTGGTATTATCGCTATGGTCCTGCAGAGTATTGGTTCAGCCGCGGTACTGGCAGCTCAGGGTACCGACTGTCGCGATATGGTGCTCATAGGTAACCTGACGCTTCTGCCTCAGTGTAGAGAGATATTCCCTGCTCTGGAGAAACTCTATGGCGTGAGGTTCCATACGCCTAAGTACTCGCAGTTCTGTACGGCCATAGGCGCAGCACTTGCGTATCGTAAAAACACTAACAGCTAACAGCTCCCAAGCAATCATATGTTCAGGACAACATTTCCACTGGCTATTCTGGCTGGTCTTTGTATTTCGATAGGTTGTGTGGTCAACCTGCGTGTAGGTGGTGTGGCTGGTGCCGTACTCTTCGCCTTTGGTCTGACTACTGTGGTCTATTACGGTTTGAAACTCTATACGGGTACGGCTGGTTTCATTCGCGCTCATGGCGACTGGCCCATGTTGGCAACCGTACTCTTCGGTAATATTGTAGGCTGTTTGCTCACAGCTCTCTGCCTGCGCTATGCCCAACCCGACATCATCGAGCCGGCATCGAAGATTCTCGCTGGTCGTGTGGCTAAGGGCGCATTGCCCTGTGGTATCCTGGCAGTGGGATGCGGCTTCATTATGACAACCGCCGTAGAGTTTGCACGAAAGGGAAAGATGCTGACGCTGGTGCTTGGTGTCCCAGTCTTCATCCTATGCGGATTTACCCACAGCATTGCTGATGCCTTCTATTTTCTGGTATGTCCAGCCGACCAGCTGCTGACAGGGTCAGTATTGGTGATATATATTGCCGAAGTGTTGGGAAACTTTGTAGGTTGCAACCTCTATCGCTGGGTGAAACCTGCAGAGAAATAAAAAAGGAAGCGGAGAGAACAGGATTCGAACCTGCGAACCAGTTTTGCCGGTTACACGCTTTCCAGGCGTGCCTCTTCAACCACTCGAGCACCTCTCCTTAGCAAAATCGCCTGCAAAGGTACGAATTATTTCTGAATAGCGAAAACTTTTTCCACATTTTCGTTGGTTTTCCGGCATATTTCCTCTTCGCTGACGCCATAAGCATCAGCCAACCGTGTGATAATATGTCGTATGAAGGCTGGTTCGTTGCGCTGACCACGCATGGGAACAGGAGCCATATAGGGGGCATCGGTCTCGAGTACCAGACGGTCCAGGGGTACGTTGGCAGCAAGCATTTGGGGTAGGGGACTCTTCTTGAATGTTGAAACCCCACCCACGCCCAACACAAAACGGTCGAACTGCAACAGCTCAGCAGCTTCTTTCTCGTTGCCCGTAAAACAATGGAACACACCACCAGGCAATTCCTTCGCGTACCTCTTTAATAGATGCACCATCTCGTTTTGTGCCTTACGACAGTGGATCATCAGGGGCAGACGCGTCTCTACAGACCAGCGCACCTGCTCTTCGAAAGCCTCTATCTGCTCTTTCTCGAACTCACGCGACCAATAGAAGTCGAGACCTACCTCGCCGATGGCAAGGACCTCTCCCGACCTCCCCAAAGGGGAGGAGGGCGCTTTCGCATTGTTTAGGATTGTCTTTATGGCTAAAAGCTGTTCACGCCAGTCGGCACGCACCTCTTCAGGATGGAGTCCCACCATGGGATAGAGGAAGTCAGGATGCTGACGACAGAGTGCGAGGATGCGCTGGGACGATGATAGGTCGATGGCTGGCAGGAATATCTTGGCGCAACCAGCAGCTTTGGCACGGGCCATCACCTCGTCCCTGTCCTGGTCGAACTCCTCGCCGTCCAGATGACAATGTGTATCTACAAAACTTAATATATTGAATGGCGGTAGCAAATTATTCACTTTTCACTATTCACTATTACCTAATTATGATTCTCTTTTCAGCATCTCGTTCATATACTGGCGCAGGTGCTGTTTGCGGTCATCAGACACGCTGACCATATTGAGATAGCGATGTGCCTCATCAAAATAGCTATTGATCTTGGCTTCGCACAACTGACGGATGCCTATCTCATCGTAGAGACGCGTAACAGCCTGTATCTTTGCCTGCCGGTCGAAGGTCTTGGCCTCAATCCATTGCATCAGTTCGGCACGCTGACAGGCATTGGCACGGTTGATGGCGTTGATGAGCATATAGGTCTTCTTGTTGCTGGTGATATCACCTCCGATGGCTTTTCCGAAGACTTTTGTGTCGCCATAGACGTCGAGCAGGTCGTCCTGCAATTGGAACGCAAGCCCAATCTGTTCGCCCACCTTATAGAGGCGGTCGGCATCATCAGCCGAGGCACCTCCCAGGATGGCACCAATTTTCATGGCGCAGGCCAGCAGCACACTGGTCTTCAGACGTATCATCTCTATATACTCGTCCTCAGTCACGTCGTTGCGTGTTTCGAAGTCCATGTCGTACTCCTGTCCCTCACCAATCTCGAGGGCTGTCTCAGTAAAGAGGTCGAGCACCTGCGGCAGATGGTGCGGGTCACACTGCATCATTCGCTGATAGGCCAGTACCAGCATGGAGTCGCCCGAGAGGATGGCTGTGTTGGCATCCCACCGTTTGTGCACCGTCTGATGTCCACGGCGCAGGTCGGCCTGGTCCATCAGATCGTCGTGTAGCAGGGTGTAGTTATGATAGGTCTCTAGCCCCAGCGCCTGCATCATGATATCTTCTGGTTGTTCCTTGAAGATATTGTAGGTCAGGAGCATCAGTACGGGACGTATGCGTTTGCCACCCATCGACAATACATAGCGGATGGGCTCGTAGAGCGAGGCAGGGCGTCGCTCGTAGGGTAGGGCGTCGAGGGCGTTGTTTACTTTTTCAAGAATTGCGTCTGAGGTGTACATTTTCTTTGATTTTATAGGTCTAATGGGTCTAATGGGACTTATGGGTCTTATGGGTCTTATAGGTCTTATGGGACTTATGAGTTGAAGACTACTGGTACTCTCACCACAGTGCGGCAGGGTTTGTCGTTCTCTATACCTGGTGTCCAACGGGGCATCATGCGAAGTACGCGCAATACCTCGTTGTCGCAGTCAGGATGAAGCGTCTGTACTATCTTTACGTCAGTAATTGAACCATCGGTGTTGACCATGAACTCAGCAATGACGGAACCTTCAATCTTTCTGTTCTCCAATGATTTGGGATACTTCAGATTGCGCGTTAGCCATTTCGTGAATTCTGTCAGACCACCAGGAAACTGTGGCAGATCCCTAACGATGCGGAAGCGCTCTTCCTCTTCTTCGGTGGGAGGCTGGGGTGGTTCTTCTTTCTCCTCCATCGCTTCCATGTCGTTGTCCATATCGGTCTCAACGGGTTTCTCTTCCTGTATCTGTTCTTCTAAAGGTTCGTCCTCCACCACCGTTATCTCAACAGACGGTTTGGGTTCGGCCTTGGGTGCCAGTTGCAGTTCGTTGTCGTCTTTCATGAAAGCGGAGAGTTCTTCTTCCGTCGTCAGACGTGCCAGCAGGTCTGGGTCATCGAGTGGGTCATCTGGTTCGGCCACATATTCCAGTCCAGCGAAGAGACATGCCAATGCGATCACCAGTCCCAAGAGGAATCCCAGTGGACGCTTAGCATCGAGGTTTGCCTTTAAACTCTTCTTCTCTTCCATAATAAAAACTGCATATTTGCGTTAATTAATGAAATGGCGTTGCAAAATTACAAAATAATTCAAAATTCAACCCTCAAAATTCAAAATTATACGTACCTTTGCACTGATTTTTTAGATTATTTAGATGAAAAGAGCAGTATTGACCACGATGATAATCATCCTGACAATCGCCACGGCGAGGGCTCAGGATAGTCAGACCGTGTTCAATTTTCTGCGACTGCCAGCCAGTGCCCATGTTGCAGCATTGGGTGGTGACAATATCACGCTGACAGACGATGATGCGTCGCTGGTGTTCCACAACCCCTCACTCATCAACCAGGTATCCGACCGTACGCTCAACCTCAATATGATGACCTATATGGAGGGTTCGGTGACTGCCAGTGCCTCGTTCATCAAGGCTCTTGGCGACCGTGGCACTTGGGCTTTGCAGGGACGTTTCATCAATTATGGCGAGATGAAGGAGACCACTATCTACAACGAACAGACGGGTACATTCGGTGCGCGTGACATCGCCTTGGGAGGTACGTTCGCCTATGGTCTGACTAACCGCATCAGTGGTGGTGTCACGGCAAAGTTAGCTGCATCCTATATAGGACACTATAATTCGCTGGCAGCAGCCATAGACCTGGGTCTTCACTACTATGATCCTGAGCACGAATGGAGCATCAGCGCCGTGGCCCGTAACCTGGGTGGACAGTTGACAGCCTACGAAGACGACTTTGAGCGCATGCCTCTAGACCTTCAGTTGGGTGTGTCGAAACGGCTCGTAGGGGCTCCGTTGCGATTCTCTGCCACGCTGGTACGTTTGAACGATTGGCAGTATGGTATTGGCAAACACTTGGTGGTGGGTGCCGACGTCCTGCTCTCTGACCAGTTCTATGTGGCTGCAGGCTATAACCCTATGCGTGTTGCTGAGATGAAGATTGCCAGTGGCGATGATAAGAGCAGTCATGGTGCAGGCCTCTCGTTTGGTGCCGGTATGCAACTGGAACGTCTGAAGTTGCATGTGGCCTACGCCAAGTATCATGTCAGCTCCTATTCTTTATTGATTAACTTTAGCTACACATTATAACGTCATCATGTTATGACGACATAACGAAAGGAAAAATGAAAAAGATTACCATTGCTATCGACGGCCATTCATCGTGTGGCAAGAGCACGATGGCCAAGGAACTGGCCCGCAAGGTGGGCTATGTATATGTGGATACGGGTGCTATGTACCGTTGTGTGACGCTCTATGCCATGCGTCATGATCTGTTCAATGCTGACGGCTCAGTGAAGATGGCTGAGCTAGAGGCCCAGATGCCCCAGATCCATGTGTCTTTCCAATTCAATGCAGAGACAGGTCGTCCTGATGCCTATCTCAACGGGGAGTGTGTGGAGAAAGAGATTCGTTCGCTGGAGGTATCCAGCCACGTCAGTCCTATTGCCGCCGTTCCCTTCGTTCGTACTGCGATGGTAGCCCAGCAACAGCAGATGGGACAGGGCGGAGGTGTTGTCATGGATGGACGTGATATTGGTACTACGGTATTCCCCCATGCCGAACTGAAAATCTTTGTCACGGCATCGGCACGCGTACGTGCCCAACGTCGCTTTGACGAGCTGAAAGAGAAAGGTATGCCTGCCGACTTTGACGATATCCTGAAAAATGTGGAGGAACGCGACTATATCGACTCCCACCGCGAGGTGTCGCCACTGCGTCAGGCTGACGATGCCCTGCTGCTTGATAATAGCAACATGACCATCCCAGAGCAGGATGCCTGGCTGATGCAGCGTTTCGAGGAGAGGGTCAATGCCTGATGAGGCAGGACCCTTGAATGTCTTTTGCGCCGTCTATCTGGACGGCATAGACACCATGATTCAAATGCCCCAGGGTAACGGTATATGTCTTCTGATGGGCAGCCAACTGACGGTCGACGATGAGTCGGCCGTTCATTGTGTAAAGCCGCAGACGTAGGGGAATGCTTGTCTCTGAAGGTAGGGTCACGTGGAGTTGACCGTCCGCCAGATTGAAACGTGCTGCCGACTGATGCATGGAAATCTCCTCAATGCGGTTGAGACCTAAGATGTCAAGCAGTCCGGCATAGACGTCAATCTCACCATAACCGTACCAGATGTTGGGGTAGGAGAGCGTTGGGTCGGGCTTTCTGCAGGTACGCTCCAACACACCCATGATCTCCTCGCGTGTCAGGTCGGGCTTGGCCTCTAGCCATAGGGCAATGGCACCAGCTACTGTAGGACACGACATCGACGTACCGCTATCTGCACGCCAGGCATAGGTGCGTCCGTTGAAGTCGAAGAGCGATACACACCATGACATATAGGCAGGGTCTGAGATTTTCTCCAGGAAGTAGCTGCTGTAGGCCGAGATGATATTGATGCCAGGTGCCACCACATCGGGTTTGATGCGTTCGTCATAGGTGGGGCCCACAGAGGAGTAGGGGCTGATGAGACCATTCTGCGTGCCGTCGAAGGCAACCCATTTGCCAGCATAGTTATAGAAGCCTGTTCGGTAGGCGTTGTTACCAACACATATAGCACTGGGGGCACTACCTGGTGACAAAATGCCGTGGGTGTATTCGCCAGCGTTGAGAAGCGGGTTCAGGCTGTTCTCGACGAACGTGCCATATTGCTGATACACCTCCACATTGGCTTCACTCCCCATTACCTCTAACGCTATCGGGAACTGATTGATGCTTTCATCGGCAGTAATCAACAGATCATAGACCATCTCATCCTTTGAATAACATGACGGGTAGGCAGCAAGTTGAATTGTATATTGATGACGACCTTCATCAATAGAGAAAGGTGTTGCCATGAGGGAATCTTCGTATTCAAAAGACTGCTGCACACGGATGGCAAGCGTGTCGGGATGATTGGTGCCGTTGGGATAGGCCGTCAGTTGAAGGGTGAAATCTTCAGCCGACTTCATCGTGACCAAGTGTTCTCTTTTGTTGTTACTGAGGAATGTGCCCATCGACGACTGTCCTACGGGTTTGTGGAAATAGGACTTCACCCGACCCTGATTGCCTGCAGCCACCACAAGGATGCGTCCAGGACCCACCAGATTGTCGAGCATCTCGTAGTAGAGCTGGTCATCGCCCCATAAGTCTTGGTGCGACCCTTCGCTGAACGAGATGACGCAGGGTTTGTTCTCCTTCTTGGCATAGTCGAAGATATACTTAAACCCCAGAGCGTCGGTAGCATAGGTGAATTTGTAGTAGTCCTTGGGGTCAATAAAGATGGAGTCGGCAGAGACGGCATTGGCAACGATGCAGATATCGCTCTCAGGAGCCATACCACGGTAGTTGGAGTCATAGCCGCTGCCAGCAGCGATGCCCAGCGTGTGGGTGCCATGTGACTGCTCATAACCGTCACGACAGCATCCCAGAGCCAGGATGTCTGACGCTGTGGTGTAGTCGCGTCCTACATACAGCTGGCTGCCGATGGTGTCTGGTGATAGCATATCCCAGAATGCCCGTATGCGATAGTCGGTAGTGTCGCGCGAATAGAAGGTAGGGTGGGTGAGGTCATATCCTACGTCCATCAACCCCACGACAACGCCCTTGCCTGTATAGGCCTGTGGCAGATTCTGTCCGGCATAGACGGGATCGGCATGAACGTGGATGGCAGAAGAGTCGAGCAACGGTTCGCACAGTCTGTTGGCCTCAATGCGTGCTACGCGTTGGTCACGCGATAACGAGGTCAGTCTGTTCAGGGGGATGGCAGCAATGTGGATGTTACCTGCCTGTGCCAGCGAACGACAGCCGTTGGCGCTGAGCACTTCGTCGGCCTCGTCGAGAATACGGATGAAGAAGAGACCCGTTTCTGGTGTGGCTTTTTTCTGGGCTCTCGCCAGTTGCCGTACCATGGGCGACATCTTCTGGTATTGCGGACGCTGGGCCATCAATGGCAGTGTCAGCAGCACTACATATAATAAGGTAAAAAATCGCAGTCTCATGGGGTTGCTTTTTTGTTGTTGGCTACAAAATTACAACAATTCGTGCAAACGACAAAGTTTTTGTTCAAAATGTTTTGGCGCTTCCGTTTTTTATGCGTAAATTTGCAAGCAGTTAGCTAACCTTCTATCAATATGAAGTACATAACCCTGCCCGATGACCGCATTCGGAGGCTGTCGTTCTATTTGGCGATGGAGGAATATATGGCCCGCACCATGTGTGAGGACGATGCATTCTTCATGTGGCAGGTGCGGCCTACGGTCATCTTCGGACGCAACCAAGTGCTTCAGAACGAGGTGAACATGGATTATTGCCGTGAACACAACATCGAGATCTATCGTCGTAAGAGTGGTGGTGGCTGTGTCTATGCCGATATGAGCAATGTGATGTTCTCCTTTGTGTCGAAAGGTGGCAATGTCAATCTGGCTTTCAATCGCTTTGTCAATATGGTGGTGCTGGTACTCAGGAAGATGGGTATCGAGGCTGTAGGCACCACCCACAACGACGTGATGATTGGCGACAGGAAGGTGAGTGGCACCGCCTGCTATCTGGTGGGGGGCAACAGTATCGTCCACTCTACCATGCTCTACGATACCGATATGGAGCATATGCTGCATGCCATCACGCCCAGCATGGAGAAACTGCAGAAGAAAGGTATCGAGAGCGTGCGCCAGCGCATCACGCTGCTGAAAGATCACACCACGATGAGCCTCGACGCCTTCAAGACGTTTGTCAGAGACTCTCTCTGTCAGGGCGAGCGTGTGCTGACGTCTGCTGATGTGGCTGCCATCGAACAGTTGGAGCAAACCTATACCGATGTGGAATTTATCAAGTTGCATTAAATCATAACACTATGGGAATCAAACAAGAATTAGAAAAAAAGGAAAAACGGACCTGCCTCTGTGACAGACACGAGTCCATGCGTGCGCTGATGTCGCCCTTCGCAGGCTATCTCATGCCTATCCAGTATTCCAACATCACGGATGAGCATGTGGCAGTACGCGAGCATGTGGGACTCTTCGACGTGAGCCACATGGGCGAGGTCACCGTCAAAGGGCCTGATGCCGAGCGCTACGTACAGCACATCTTTACCAACGATGTGGCTGGTGCGCCTGTCGGTAAGGTGTACTACGGCATGATGTGCTACGAGAATGGTGGTACCGTCGACGACCTGCTGGTGTATAAGATGGGTGAGAACGATTTCTTCCTCGTCATCAATGCCGCCAATATCGACAAGGACTGGGAGTGGATGCAGGCACAGGCCAAGGGCTTCGACATAGACCTGCAGAACCGTAGTGACTTCTACGGTCAGATTGCTGTCCAGGGCCCGGAAGCCGAGGATGTCGTGGAGCGTGTGTTGGGCTTGGCATGTAAGGAACTGGAGTTCTATACGGTAAAGACCATAGGCGACGTGATTGTGAGCCGCACGGGCTATACTGGTGAAGATGGCTTTGAGATCTATGCCTCTCACGACTATATCGTGGCTTGCTGGGACAAACTGATCGACGCTGGCGTACAGGCCTGTGGTCTGGGTTGTCGCGACACCCTGCGCTTCGAGGTGGGACTGCCACTCTATGGCGATGAACTGTCTGCCGACATCTCACCCATCATGGCTGGTCTCAGCATGTTCGTGAAGTTCGATAAGCCTGAGTTTATCGGCAAAGAGGCGCTGCTGAAGCAGAAGACCGAGGGTGTTGCCAAGAAACTGGTGGGCATCGAACTGGCTGACAAGGCTATTCCCCGTCATGGCTATCCTGTGCTCAACAAGGAGGGTGAGACCATCGGAGAGGTGACAACGGGTTATCACACCATCTCTACAGACAAGAGCGTGTGTATGGCTCTCATTGACAGCGCTTACGCCAAACTGGGTACTGAGGTGGACATCCAGATCCGCAAGAAGGTGTTCCCTGGCGTGGTGGTCAAAAAACGCTTCTACGAGAAGCACTATAAGAAATAGTTTATAGGTTAAAGGTTATAGGTTAAAGATTAAATTAAAGATTAAAAAATATGGCAAAAGTTATTGAAGGACTCTATTACAGCGAGTCACACGAGTTTGTAAAGGTTGAGGGTGATTTTGCTTATATCGGCATCACCGATTATGCTCAGCATGCTCTGGGCAATGTGGTATATGTTGATCTGCCCGAGGTGGACGACGAGGTTGAGGCCGGCGAGGAGTTTGGCGCTGTGGAGAGCGTCAAGGCTGCCAGCGATATCATTGCTCCTGTCAGTGGCGTGATTGTTGAGGTGAACGAGGCGCTTGACGATGAGCCTGAGCTGCTCAACAAAGATGCGTTCGAGAACTGGATCATCAAGGTCGAGATGAGCGACAAGACCGAGCTCGACAGCCTCATGGATGCTGCTGCCTACGCCGAGTTTTGCGAGAAATAACAGGCCCCTTGGTCCTAGTCCTATTGGTCCTATAGGCCCCATAAGACTTATAGGCCCCATTAGCCCCATTAGACCCATATGAACTACAAGTATTTCCCCCACACCGAGGCCGATCTCAAGGCGATGCTGGCTACTGTGGGCGTCGATTCTCTCGACGCCTTGTACGCCGACATCCCTGAGCATCTCCGCTTCCGTGGCGACTACCAGTTGCCCTCTGAGATGAGCGAACTGGAGGTGCGCCAGCTGTTCGAGCAGTTGGGCACGCAGAACCGTCAGCTCACCTGCTTTGCTGGTGCTGGTGTCTACGACCACTACACGCCCAGCATCATTCCCAATCTCCTGTCGCGTTCCGAGTTCCTCACCAGTTATACGCCCTATCAGGCCGAGATCTCGCAGGGCACGCTCCATTATATCTTCGAGTATCAGTCGATGATGGCCGAGCTCACGGGTATGGACATCTCGAATGCTTCCATGTACGATGGCTCTACTGCCACTGCCGAGGCTGTGATGATGGCTGTGGCTGCTGGCAAGAAGCAGAACAAGGTACTGGTCAGCGAGACCATCGACCCCAAGGTGCTCGAAGTGGTAAAGACCTACGCCCACTTCCATGGCATCGAGTTGGAAATCATCCCTGCTAAGGATGGTGTCACCGACCTCTCAACTCTCAACTCTCAACTCTCAACTGGCAATGTAGCCGGCGTGCTCGTCCAACAGCCCAACTACTACGGCATCGTAGAGGACTACGAGGGCTTTGCCGATGCCTGTCACGACCACAAAGCACTCTTCATCATGAACAGCGTCATTGCCGACCTTGCCGTGCTGAAGACGCCTGGTGAGTGGGGTGCCGACATCGCTGTGGGCGACGGTCAGTCGCTGGGCATTCCCATGCAGTGGGGTGGACCCTATGTGGGCTATATGTGCTGTACGGAGAAGCTCATCCGTAAGATGCCTGGACGCATCGTCGGTATGACTAAAGACAACCGCGGACAGCGTGCCTTCGTACTTACTCTGCAGGCGCGCGAACAGCATATCCGTCGTCAGAAGGCTACGTCCAACATCTGTTCCAACCAGTCGCTCATGGCACTCTGGGCCACTGTCTATTGCTCGCTCATGGGCCGGCAGGGACTCAAGGAGGCTGCTGAGCTGTCCTTTGCTGGTGCTCATTATCTGTGTGATCGTCTGGTGGCTACAGACCATTTCTCTCTGGTTTACGAAAAACCGTTCTTCAACGAGTTTGTCGTCCGCTACGATGGCAACGTCGATGCGCTGCAGCAGCACCTCGTGGAGAATGGCATCTTTGGTGGCATCAAGGTGGCTCCCGATCAGCTCATGTTTGCTGTCACTGAGAAAAGAACAAAGGAAGAAATCGACCGGCTAATCTCCCTAATCCCATAAGGCCCATTAGCCCCATAAAATCAAATAATTATGAATAATCGATTATACGGAAACCTGATATTCGAGCTTTCCCAGGAAGGACGCCGTGGCTATTCTCTTCCCAAGAACCGCTTTGGCAGTTATGAACTGCCACCACTCCTCCGTCGCCAGACGGAGGCCAACCTCCCTGAGTGCGACGAGATGACCGTCGTGCGCCACTATACCAACCTCTCGGCCAACAACTTCGGTGTGGACAACGGCTTCTATCCGCTGGGCTCCTGTACCATGAAGTACAACCCCAAGATCAACGAGGAGATGGCTGCCCTGCCACAGTTCACGGGCTTGCACCCCCTGCAGCCTGCCGAGACCACACGTGGTGCCGAGGCTGTCTGCAGCATGCTCTGCAAGTCGCTTTGCGAACTCACGGGTCTGCATGCCTTCACCCTCAAGCCCTTTGCTGGCGCCCATGGTGAACTGACAGGCCTCATGGTCATCAAGAAATATCATGAGAGTCGTGGCGACGAGGCTCGCCGCTATGTCATCGTACCCGACTCTGCCCACGGCACCAACCCTGCCTCGGCTGCCGTCTGCGGTCTTGAGATCCTCGAGGTGAAGTCGCTCAGCGATGGCACCGTCGATGTGGAGGCCCTGAAGGAAGTGCTTGCCGCTGTAGGCAGTGATTCCATCGCCGCCATGATGATGACCAACCCCAACACCCTGGGTCTCTTTGAGAAGCAGATACCTGCCATCGAGAAGCTCATTCACGAGGCTGGCGGTCTGATGTACTATGACGGGGCCAACCTCAACCCGATGCTCGGCGCTGCCCGTCCTGGCGACATGGGCTTCGACGTGATGCACATCAACCTGCATAAGACCTTCTCCACGCCTCATGGCGGTGGTGGTCCTGGTGCTGGTCCTGTGGGTGTGCGCAAGGGTTTGGAGCAGTTCTTCCCCACGGTGTCGCCCTATCATGGCAACTTCGCTGTCGAGATACGTGCCCTGGCCTACATCCTCTCGCTGGGTCGTGAGAATGTGAAACTGGTGGGACCGCTCGCCACCCTCAATGCCAACTACATCAAGGAGTGTCTGAAGGATGTCTATGAGCTGCCCATCGACGGCCTGTGCAAGCACGAGTTCGTCTTCGACGGTCTGAAGGATAAGTCCTCGGGTGTCACCACGATGGACGTGGCCAAGCGTCTGCTCGACTACGGCTATCATGCCCCCACCATCTATTTCCCCCTGCTGTTCCACGAGAGTCTCATGATCGAGCCTACTGAGAACGAGTCGAAGGAAACTATCGACGGCTTCATTGCCGTGATGCGCCAGATTGCCGAGGAAGCCCAGACCGATCCCGACCAGGTGAAGACGGCACCCCACAACACCCCCATCGGCCGTGTCGATGACGTCCTCGCCGCCAAGCATCCTGTCACCACTTATCGGCAGCTTACTGCGGAAGCATAACTATGAACTATGAACTATGAACTATGAACTGTGAACTGTGAACTGTGAACTATGAACTGTGATCTCATCATCATCGGCGCTGGCCCTGGTGGCTACCGTGCCGCTGAATATGCCGCGAAGAAAGGCCTCAAGGTAGTTATCTTCGAGGATGCCGAGGTGGGCGGCACGTGTCTCAACGTTGGGTGCATACCCACGAAGACCTACGTCCATTCCGCCACCTTTGAGGAGGCCCGCGAACGTATGGCTCAGGTGGTGTCCCAACTGCGCCAGGGCGTTGAGACCATCCTCTCGCATCCCAACATCACCCTGGTGCGTGAGAAGGCGGTCTTTGGTAAGACTCCCCTCCTTTTGGAGGGGGTGGGGGAGGCTCCCATCATCATCGCCACCGGCTCAGAGACCAAATGGCTTCCCCATCTCTCACCTCTCACCTCTCAGTTCTCACCTCTTAATTCTCAACTTGTTGTCGACAGTACTGGCTTGTTGAATCTTGACACCCTTCCCAAGCGCCTCTGCATCATTGGCGCTGGCGTCATCGGCATGGAGTTCGCCTCCGTCTTCAACCGCTTTGGCTCTGAGGTCACGGTGATAGAGTACCTCAAGGAGTGTCTGCCTGCCTTGGATAGCGACATCGCCAAACGCCTGCGTAAGACCCTCGAGAAGCGTGGTATCACCTTCAAGATGAAGACTGCCGTACAGAGCCTTGCCGACATCGATGCCGATGTCATCCTCATGGCTACAGGCCGCAAGCCCCGCACCGAGGGACTCAACCTCGAAGCACTTGGCGTCACTCTCGCTCCCAACGGTGCCATCCCCGTTGATGATCACTTCCGTGTGGTCACTGTTCCCGACGGTCCCCCGTCGGGCGTTTACGCCATCGGCGATGTCAACGGCCTTCAGATGCTCGCCCATGCTGCCGAGTTCCAGGCCAAACACGTGGTTGATCACATCCTCCACTCATCAGATGCGGTAGCAAACTCTACACTCTACACTCTACACTCTACACTCAATTCTCATCTTTCATCTGGCATTGTCCCCGCTGCCATCTTCACCGAACCCGAGGCAGCCTGTGTGGGACCCACGGAGGACCAGCTGAAGGCCCAGGGCATCCCCTACGAGTGTCGCAAGGCCTTCTGGCGTGCCAACGGCAAGGCCCTGGCCATGAACGAGACCGATGGCATGCTGAAGCTCTTTACCACCCCTCTCTCACCTCCCTCACCTCCCTCACCTCCCTCACCTCTAACCTCTAACCCCTCATCTAATGAGACCCCCGGTCTCATACTTGGTTGTCATGCCTACGGTGCCCATGCTGCCGACATCGTTCAGGAGGTCAGTGTGTTGATGTGTATGGGGGCTACTCTCGAGCAGTTGCGCCACATGGTCCACATCCATCCGACCCTCTCCGAGATCCTCTTAACGGCAGCTGAGCAATAGCTCTCATATCTCCGCCACCCAGTAGGTCATGCCTGAGCTCCTGCGACGGCTTTGGAACTTCTGGTCAGGACGGTTCATGAAGGCACCCAATTTCTCGAGGGTGCTGGCATCCTCCTTGAAGGCAGAGCCGAAGTGCTGCTTCATGCGGTCGGTGATGGCCTTCAAAGACAGCCACTGACCTTCTTCTTCGTTGTTGGGTCGGCGGTAGAGGGCGAGGAACATCTCGCCCAGACCGTTCAGTTGTTGATAGACGAGGTTGTGGGCTGTCAGCGCCTGTTCCTCTTCCTTCGTCAGCCAGTAGCGCTCGCCATCGGCCAGCTCTTGCTTCAGTTGGGCATAGAGCTGGTCGTACTCTATGGGTGTCTCGAAGTCGATGTTACCCTCCACCTCCACGCAGACGAAACGGCGTGAGCCGGTGGGGTCGGTGAGTGGTGTCAGGACGTTGGTGGTGCCTATGAACGAGGCGTAGCGACGATGGGCTGTGTAGGCCTTGCCATAGGGCGGACGGTACTTGAGGTCGCTGGTCGAGACGAGGTACTTCAGCACGATTTGCTGACGCTGGGTAATCTTGTCGAACTCGTCGAGGTTGATGAGTGCGAACGAGGTGAGACCGAGGTTGAGGTCGGCCTCGTTCTTGAAGTTGATGCGGTCGTTGTAGTACTCGCGCTGTTCGCGTGGCAGCAGGATGCGGCAGAAACTCGACTTGCCGCAGCCCTGACGACCCATGAGCAGGGGTACGAGGGCGTTGCCCGTCAGTTGTCCGCGTCCCTGCCACATGGCCACCATCGAGCGCATCCATATATGGAAGAGGTGGGGCCAGTCTTCGTAGGAGGTCTGGATGCGACGGGCCAGGGGCGTGACGCGGTCGTGTCCGTCCCAGCGCGGCAGGTGCTCTAGGAAGTCGTAGATGGGGTCGTAGAGCTCGATGTCGTTGCTGTTGACATAGCGTCGGATGTCCTTGTCCCAGCACTTGATGCCCTGTTCTATGGCACGCATCGTGATGGAGTTGCGCGCCTCCTCAGTGAGGTCGCGGAAGCTGAAGCCGATGCCCTTGCGTTCACGGTATTCGGCTACGCCACGCATCACGTTCTTGCGCAACTCGTAGTTCTCCTGCAGGAACATGTCGATCTTCATCGTCAGCAGCGTCTCCTGTGGAATGTTCTTCAGGGGGGTCGCGATGTTCTTGCGCTCACGGTAGCGACGCTCGTTCACCAGTCGGTAGGCATTGGCAAAGACCTGGTCCACCAGCAGCAGGTCGTTCCAGAAGTAGTGACTACTGCGCGCCAGATGTATCGCTGTACCCATGGGGATGCCCGTCTCCTGACAGTAAGACGCCAGACGTGTCAACAGCAGGTGCTGCCAGTCGTCGCTTTCGTCGTTATCGGTATTCATATCGTCGAGGGCTTTGGCTAGGTTGAACTCGTAGAGTCTGTGGAAGGAGTCATAGCGCTCCCATCGCACGTTGAGCGACGATGGCTCCAGCGTGGTCTGACGGATGGCGCCTATCTGTCCGTCCAGTGGCTGACAGTCGGTATAGAAGGGTAGGGCCAAGGGGTTGTAGTAGGCGTCGGCATCGTTGTTGAAGTAGCAGGTGCGGTCGAGTGTGGGCTCCAGCTTCTCGATGGTCACGCCCAACTGCATGTCGTAGGCCAGGCGTGCCTTCTCGTAGAGGTTCACGTGGAAACGCTGCAGGTCCTCCTCGCCGAGCTCCGTAAAAAGTTGTCCTGTATTCTTGCGTCCTTCTGGTAACAAGCGTTCTTCGACGGAGCTATTTAAGTTGTCTTTGTTGTCTCTGTTGTCTTTATTAATAACCATATTGTCTTTTGGCAACAGCTCCCCTCGACACACAATCTTCACGCTGCGACGGTCCACACCCACAAAGGCCAGCAGCGTCTGTGGCAGCAGCGTGGCCCCTTGTCGAACGGCCACCGCCTCCTCCATACTCTTCAGGTTGTCCACCTCTAAGAGCACCAGACCGTTGTAGGCACGGCGTATGCGTTGACCCTGACGGTTTCCCATCTCTGTCGAGAAACACAGGCGTGGCACCCGCTTCAGGTCGTCGCTCCCCTGATAGCTGCCGTCCTCGCGCCGTTGCAGCGTTATGTAAGGCTGTATCTCTCTGAAGGCGTTGACCTCCTTCTGGAACTCGCCCTCGCGCATCATCCTCACCAGTTCGTCCAACCCGTATGTACGCAGGGTTTCTGTGCCCCGCAATAGCTTCAACATCGTTGCTTTCATAGTCTTTTTTTTTTATTGTTTTTGCAAAGGTAATAAAAATATTTCAATTTTCCAAGAAAATTCTTTAAAAACCATTTTACCTACACTGATCTTCTGAAACATCGACAAACAATGGCATTTTGCTAGTGTATGCTACCTGCACAAACATACACTTAGCCTACACTAAATGACCGATTTTTGAAAATTTCATTACATTATTATTTCTGGCAAAAAGTGTTCGCACAAAACTCCTGTATTCCGAACAAAGTGTACGGAGTGTCTCGGACACTCTGTACATGACGTTCGGACACTCTATTTGTGAGTTTATCACAGCGTGTCCGAGACATAAGTACAACGTGTCCGAGATACGCAAACACCTTTGTACAAAAAGAATTCCATATTTCACTTTAATTATCTCTGAAATTCTTAATCTCTGAACAGTGTATGCAAAGTGTATGTTTGTGTAGGTAGCATACACTATTAAAACCATTGTATTTAAAGGCTTTCAAGAAAATCATGTAGGTTTTTCCACTTTTTCATCTTTTTTTTTGGTTATGTGAAATTTATTTTGTAACTTTGCAGAAAATACTAAACAAAACCTATTATGATCGATTCAACCATCCTTAACAAGCACTATCGTGACTACATTCTGTGTTTCTCCATCGATTGTCCCCTGCGCGAGCATTGCCTGCGCTGGCAGGTAGCCCAGTGCCCCGTCTCTGACGTGCGCATTGTCACCTGCGTGAACCTTGCCGCTCCTACCGTCCGCACTTCCGACTGCACGTTCTATCGCAAGGCCGAAGCTTTTCGTATCGCCCGTGGTATGATCAACTTCTACCACGAGATGCCCCACTACATGGAGATTGCCATCAAGAAAGACCTCATCAAGCAGTTCCGTCGCACCCATTACTACGACATGCGTCGTGGCATCGTCCCCATCTCTCCAGCCGACCAACAGACCATCGCCGCCATCTGCCAAAAGCACGGCTGGAAGGAGCCCCCAGTCTTCGACCGCTACGAACTGGACTATCTGTGGGACTGTTAATTGGCACGTTGGGAAAAGAATATGCAATGATGTGTTTATCTTAAATGATCAAATTTGATATAATGGATATAACTAGAAGTGAATTTTGGGTTATTGCTACTTTAGTAGTTGGAACGTTAGCTATCGTTGTTCCTTTTGCAGTATATTTGGTACAGCAACAATCACGTAATGCTCAATTCTTTCATGAATGTGCGAAATCTCTGTTCTCTGGAAATCCAATTGAGCAGTCAACCGCTGCAATCCTGTTAAGGGGTTTTTTGAGAAGACCACGACGTAAATTCCTGTATATGCCCGATTATACCAGGGAAGCAAAGAATCTAATGGTTGAGTTGTTGCGTAAACCGATTTCTGTGGGGCTACAGAAAACCATTGCGGACGGATTCTCGTATGCGGGTAATCTGAAGGGACAGGAAATACAGTATGTGAATATGGTAAATGCCTTAATAAAGCCAGAATACAGAGTGAAATTTGAATCAACTGAAAATGGATTCCTTAAATTTATATATAAGAGGAGGCGTCTTTCTATGCGTAAGGCAGATTTCTTTCACGCTGTTCTTCAAGAATGCAGTATTAACAATGTTGATGCAAAAGGTGCTATCTTTTTTTGTGCAATTCTTAATCGTACATCTTTCAAAAATTGCATATTGGAAAAGGCTAATTTTGTGAATTCAAACGTTAAGGATGTACGATTTGATCAAGACTGTAAATTGGAAGGAGCTTGTTTTGATGAAGCAGTTGGATTGGATTCTGCAACCATAAGAATTGCTGGTGACCAAGATCCTCATCCAATTCTTGAGTATTTGGATGAAAAAGGCGTTTTTCATTCTGAAGGTGTCCCTGATGAAAAAAGATATAAGCCAAGAATAAAGACAATCAATCTTTTTGTAAGCAAATTGGGCACTCTGGATTCAACCCAAAGAAAACAATTCGACTCTACAATTGCTGCCCTAAAGAAATTAGGCAACGTTGATATTCAGAAGATAGAAAGAGAACAATACCAAAATGTCTCGCAATTGACAGATGTCTCTACCCATTTGGAAAAATGTGATGGTTGTGTTATACTGGCTTTTGGTTATTTAAATGTGGTTAATGGTTTTATTCATGAGCATGTAGAGGGTGAGGACCGGAAAGAGATTAAAAACAAATTATATTCTTCTCCTTGGTTGCATATTGAAGCAGCTTTAGCAAATGGAATGCAGATGCCTTGTTTAATCATTTACGATAAAGATCTATGCCGAGATGGTATGTTTGAAAACAATATCATCAACTCTGATAAGAATATGTGTGCGTTTCCTTACTCTGATACTATGTCGGTAGAAGATAAAATCAAAATGAGACAATGGTTTGGATTAGTGCAAGAATACCATTATGACAAAACAAAAAGAGAAAAGAAAGAAAAATAGATGAATATTATGATTGAACTTTTAGTTGCCCTTCTTCCTGCTATCCTGTTGTTGGTTTATATCTGGAAGAAAGACCCGCAGAAGGAACCGACTTCACGGTTGGTGAAGGCTGTGCTGTGGGGAGTGGCAATCTGTATTCCAGTCGCCTTCCTGGAAATGGGAATCAAATATGTGTTGTTTGGTGTTGAAGATCCGACAAACCTTTTGGGTACAACGACAGAGGCATTCGTAGTGGCTGCATTGCCAGAGGAGACTTTC
>Ga0310694_10001293_pt1 | contig 28892 bp, 18 predicted proteins | sample 174DNAGHGhighgp2_FD_203884 | JGI IMG/M metagenome (GOLD analysis project Ga0310694, IMG submission 203884) | Sheep rumen microbial communities from Palmerston North, Manawatu-Wanganui, New Zealand - 1742 DNA GHGhigh gp2 (v2) (version 2) | ecosystem: Host-associated > Mammals > Digestive system...
AAAGACTATTATGACTTTGCCGGCTATTGGACGGGAGACGATGGAACGGGAACAATGGTTATTAATGCCTCGGGTGTATGGCAGAAAAATATTTCTAATTTCACAGATAATTCTGCTACTCCCAAATGGATTATTCTCACGAATCAGACACTCCACGCCAAGTGGACACCGAAAAACTATTCTATCACCTATAAAGACCAAGGTAATGTAGCCTATTCCGGTTCGAATAGTGCTTCGTTGCCTAGTTCTTATACCTACGGAACGGGTATCGCTTCTCTGACCGATGGTGTTAAGAGTGGGTATCGTTTTGATGGTTGGTTCACTGAATCCACATGTACTGGTGATCCTGTGACCAGTATTTCGTCTTCAGCGAATGGAGCAAAGACATTCTATGCTAAGTGGACAGAAAACCCGGGTGGTACGATTACCTTAACGGCTGGTACAGGTGGTCAGGTAAGTAAGGACGGTTCTTCCTGGGGAGCAAGCAAATCGTATACGGGTATCAAGACCACCGATGCCCTCAATATCTATGCGCAAGCGAGTGCAGGCTATACGTTTAGTGCTTGGTCGAAGACTTCCGGATCGGGAACGATCTCATCTACATCTTCTGCAAGCACGACGTTTACTCCGGTAGCTAATGCAGACGCAGAACTGACGGCTAACTTTACGGAAAATACAGTAACTCTTACTCCGTCGGTAAGTTATGACCATGGTTCGTCGAACTACACGGCAAGTGCAAGTAATAGTGGAACTGTCGGTGTCGCAACGACTACCAATCTGTCGTGTTCTGCTCCGAATGCGGCACATTATACGTTTGCAGGTTGGACGCTAACGAACTTGACAGTAACAAGCGGTAATGCTGCTACGGATAGAAGCATTACGGTTAAGGTAACTACTCCGGGTAGTGCTATCGCAGCTGTGGCAAACTATAATGAGGTATTGACGACGAGTTGGTACATTGCAGGTGACGCTCCTGGCACTACAGCAGGTTCGCCTTTTACCGGTTGGGGAACAAGTGGAACTCGTATGTCCAAAAAAACCGGACACTCAACGGAAGAGATTTATTACTGCAATATTACTGTAAGCACAGTTGCTACAACTGATGCTCATTTCCCGTTCCAAGTATTTGATGGTACTAATCACCGAGGCTATAACAATTATTGGATTACCAAGGAAAATAACTCTACAACTGTTTACACAGGTAATCCTACAAACATGAAATTCCGTCCCTACGTAACGGGTACGTACGAGTTCAAGGTCGATAATACAGGTGCTAATCCTGTACTGACAGTTACTTGGCCGGTATTTAACCAAGTTCGTATATCGACGGCAAGCCCGGCAGATGGATCGAATGTGGGTAACTACGATTTGAGTTCACCAGTATCCAATGTACGTTCAGTCAAGCGTACGCTGAAGGCCAATACGTCGTACACGTTCAAAATTATGTACAACTCCGATTGGTACGGCTACAACAGTGGTACGTTTACTCGTAATAGCAGTACTTCTTCTAATTCACGTACAATCAGTACTTCAGGCGGAGATATGACGTTGACAACAGATTATGCTGGTAATTACACGTTCCGATTCAACCAATCGACAAAGGCATTGAGTGTTGATTTTCCAACGGCATATAAGGTTACATATAGCAAGGGTACTGTGGATGGTAGTTCAGGTAGTTGTAGTGCAAAGGATATAGATAATGGCAACGCAGCAGTTACGAGCAACAGCACGTGGGTAAAAAGCGGCAACCGCGTCGTTCTGACTGCTCCAGCAGCAAAGACCGGCTATACCTATGATGGATGGTTTGATAATAATAGCGGTACAGGCACTGCTATTACAACCAATGCTAACTGTACTATTACCGTTACTTCAGCACTCACGCGTTATGCTTGCTATACGATTAACAACCACGCAATCACGCACTCCGCATCTACTCATGGTAGTTACACTATCCAAGTAGGTAGTGCAGCAGCGGTAAGCACGAATACGACTTCGGACTATGGTAAGACGATTACGCTGGCTGCAACTCCAGCGAGCGGATATCATTTAGACAGTTGGAGCGCCTATAAAACCGAAACTCCGGCTACTACGGTTACTGTTACGGATGACAAGTTTACTATGCCGGATTATGCTGTAACTGTTGGTGCGACCTTTACCCCGAACACCTATACTGTACAATTCCATCGTAATGGAGGCGCGGGCGATGTCGTTTACCAGAATTTCACGTACGATGTAGCACAAAACCTGACGGCAAACTCCTATACTCGTACGGGTTATACCTTCGCAGGTTGGGCAACAAGTGCAAGCGGTGAAGTAGTATATGCCGATGGTGCAGAGGTTTCTAACCTCACAGCCGAGAATGATGCCACTTTCCATCTCTACGCTAAATGGAATGCAAAACAATGTACCATCAACTTCGACTTTGATGCCACCGATCCGGGACACGGCTCTCACACAAGCGCCACAACCTCAACTACCGCCACTTACGCGGCGGCAATGACATCCGTTACACCTCCTACCGCAGCAAACGGATGGGCCTTCATGGGTTATTTTGACGCTGCCGATGGCGAAGGTACGCAATACTATACATCCACGGGTGCAAGTGCTCGTGCATGGGATAAAAACACAGAAAGTCCCACCACCCTCTACGCGTACTACAAGAAAGCGGAGATTACCAATCTGGTAGCAACTCCGGGTGTTATTGCTCCGGGCGAGACAATAACGATCACTCCGACAATTGACCCTACTCCGACAGGAACAACAAAAGTATGTTATGAGTTGCAATATAGCAATGGCACGCCTCTGCCTTCGCAACCGACATTTACTCCCGGCGCAGGAAACGCTGTTTCATTCCCTGTACCGAGCGCGAGTGCAACGTATATCATTCAAGCCAAATTAGCAAAAGGATCTACTTGCCCTGCTGATCCGGAGGATGTATTAAGCACCCGCACCACTACTTTCCAAGTTGCCGGTGCACATGACGTGACAGTCAAGTATATGTGCGGTGATTTGACTATCAAGGCTTCGGAAATTGTGGGAGAAATCCGTCCTCTGACATGGTCGGAAGACATCACAGCGCCTACTATTACGGGTTATACCTTTGCCCGTTGGGATGCCGGTGACGGTGTGACTATTAAGGATGGTAGCGGTGAAGACAAAACCACTTCTACTTCATCAACTATCAAGATCAAAGCCACCTACGACGGAACGCTGACAGCGGTGTACAACAAGAAGAATATGATTTTCTTCAACAATACACTTGGTTGGAGTGATGTATATGTTTACTTCTATAATACTGATAAGTATTGGAGCGAAGATTTTGGTTCCGGAGCAAAGAAAGATCAAGGATTTGGAGAAGGAGAATCCGAACATCCGTATTGGGAGGAAGAGCATGGACACATGACGCGGATAGAAGGTACCAATATCTGGTATTTCGACTACACAGAGGCTGGTTATACCACTCGTCAGAATGTCGCATTTACCGAAGGGAACCAACATGACTACCGATGGTTTAATAAAACGAATGTCGTACGTCGCGGAGATCATAAATCCTCACTTCCGATGTTTGTCCCGCTTACTACTAAATCATTTACAAAAAATGAATGTGATTACTACAACGATGGTTATTGGATGAACTATCCGGAGAACACCGGTTACACTCTGTTTATTTATAACGGAACGACTTATGGCACTTCGGATCAAATGCAGGAAATCCCGTTTGTATTCTCAAAGGATAAGACTTTGCCGATGTCAATAAATGTGGAACTGAATGCAGGCAGGACGTACGGCTTTGAGATTCATCGTGCGGATGGTACGGTTTTAGGTAACAATTCATACACCCTGCAAAGTGGTGCCAGCGGAGATGAAGGACAAGCAGTCAAGACACTCACCACATCTCAGCGAAGCATGATAACAACTGTGGTTGCCGGCGACTACACCTTCAAGCTGAACTACGGCAACTCCGGTGGATATAAATACCTAATCGGTGTCCATTATCCGGTAGCATCAGGTGACTATCGCGTTCTTTACACGGATGACGTGGCATGGTCAAAGGCAGCGCATGCCGGAAACTACGCATGGAGCCTTGCATCGCGTACCATTCACAAAGAAAATGGTGCTAAAGATATAGTATCATTCTACGTCAAGAAAGATAATGATACCAAGATGAAGTTCCAGTATGTAAGTGGAATAACCCCGGGTAGCGGTGCTGTAACATGGGCAGATGTAACAAGCGGAAATATCGATTTGAGCAGCATAACTGAAGATGGTGTGTACAATTTCTATCTGTCACAAACCAGCAGCTCGATTACGGTTGATTCCATTCGTCCATACACCGGCAGCTATTACATCCGTACCGACTGCGCGGGATCTACCAAATGGGAGAACTTCCGCACGACAGACCACCAGATGACGTATTCTGATTACACAGAAGCTAATTGGGGGTATTCGCACTACTATACGCACTGGGTAAATGCCGGTACGAATGTAAAGTTCGTTATTGCCAATGACTACAGTTCGTCTATCTCAGACACATTGTCACAGGACTATAGTCCCGTAATTGCGAACATTAATTCCGGCGGTACACTTCAAGGAAACGGTGCTAACATCCGCTTTATGTGGAATCAAGCAACCAATAAGATTAGCCGTGCATATATTGGCGGTTCAACATTCATTGCTGACAGATTCCTTGTATTGGAAGGTGACAGCAAGATGTTTGACGAAAACGGCAACGCCTTGACGAATGCCACGTCGAACCGCGATCACAGAACAGAGATTCATAACGGAGTTTCCGGAACGTACTATATTGACCAAGACAACCAGGTTATTCTTAACGATGACGAGAACTTCGTATATGAACGTACGATTCAAGTACAGCCGACAGCAAGAGGCAAACTGACTGCCAAATACAACAACAATGTGCAGTATTTCATCGGTTCATCAAGTGAATCCGTTGAACTGTTAGGCGGAACGAGCGAAACAAAATATACGATGCGTATCATTTATGACTTCAAGACCAACCGTCTGGTTACTGCATATATACCGTCGGGCACTATCACCGAGCCATTGGCTATCCACGCTGACATAATGCTTGTGCGTGAGCATCAGGAAGCAGGGCAACAACTCACATTCTCAGGTAAAGGTGCTGCACTATCCGATGTAAAGACCGTATATGGCGTAATGCGCTTCAACCGCTGGACATTGAATAACAAACAGACTACCGGCGAACACAGTGTAGTGGGCGACCCGAAGTCTATTTATGAGCGTTCGCTGTACTGGATATCGTTCCCGTTTGATGTGAACCTGAGCGATGTATTCGGCTTCGGTACGTACGGCACGCACTGGATCATCGAATACTACGACGGCGCTGAGCGTGCAAAGGAAGGTTACTGGAAAGACAGCGAGGGATTCTGGAAATACATCACCAACCGTCGTGGCGTCAAACTGGAAGCCGGCAAGGGTTATATACTCGCCCTTGACCTCGACCTGATGCGCGACAACAACACCTCGTTCTGGGCAAACGATATCCAACAGGTTGAGTTGTTCTTCCCGTCAGTTGCAGCAGTTGAAAACATCAAGGAGACCAACACCGAGATTGATGTTCCTGCACACGAGTGCACGATTGCTCCACGTCCCGGACAGACAGATGACCGCAGGAAGAAAGACAGTCACTGGAACATCATAGGTGTACCGAGTTACGCCAACTACGGCGAAACGCTGAAGGACGGCGAAGACGCGACTATAACCTGGAACGATGATCCCAAAACGAAAAATCTGCCGTTCCTGTACGAATGGAACACAGTAGATAACAGCTACAGCGTACAGAGTGGTAGGAACTATCCGTTCAAGTCTATGCACGCATACATGGTTCAGTACAACGGCAAGCTGAAGTGGTCGCTCGCCAGTGCGACACCTGTCTCGCCGGTTGTAGCCCGCCACGCCGATGCTCCGCAGGACGTTGAGTTCCGCCTCGAGTTGCAGGCAGGTGAGAAGGTTGCCGATCAGACCTTCGTCAAGATGACAACCGACGAGCAGATATCCACGGCATTCGACTTCAACTACGATCTGAGCAAGCAGATGAACAGCGGCAAGGCGAACATCTACACGATGGTTGAGGGATACATCCAGACAGCAGGCAACTGCCTGCCGATGAGCGAGCATACGACGGTTGTGCCGGTAGGTGTGAAGATTGCCGCTGATGGCGATTACACCTTCGCTATCCCCGATGGTACGGAAGGTGTAGGCGTAACGCTGATCGACCAGGAGACAGGCATTCGCACCAGCCTCAGCGCGTTGGCTTATACTGTTACACTGGAAGCAGGTACGTACGACGAGCGGTTTGTACTGGAGATCTCGCCGATACACAATGTGCCGACAGAGCAGTCAGCAGTCAGGGATCAGCAAGCGGATGTCAGAAAAGTGCTGATTGACGGGTTGCTGTACATCGTACGCGATAATAAGATGTATGACGCACGCGGTGCAATGGTAATGGAGAAGTAATTGACATTAGATAGAATAACATGAAAACCATGAAACATAAAATTATCAGTGTGGTAGCAGGCATGCTGTTGGTATGCCTGCTGCCGGTAGGCGCACAGAACAGGCCCTGGCAAAGTACATCCGCTATGCAACAGGGCAGCACGCACAGGTTCGACATACGGGCGGTGGATGAAGCCAACGTAACAACCTACAAGTACCTGTTGATGACCTCAACCTCGCCGCTGCGTGCCGGCGAAGAATCGCCGCTGCTGGTGGAAGAAGAAGAGGCTAACGCTGCACATAAAGGTAGTATCCGGCGCGGGTTCATCACTCCGGGTGATCCGGGTGAACAGAGTGACGAGTACCCTATCGGCGAGCCGTGGATACTGTTGCTCTTTGCCGCTGCACTTGCCGCGACGACAGCCATCAGGCTGCGTCGCCGGCAACCGGCGGAGGGAGAATAAGCTGTACGGATTGGACGGATTATACGGATGAGAGGGAAAGAAACGGGATAAGCTGTACGGATCGGACGGATGACACGGATGAGAGGGAAAGAAACGGGGTAAACTGTACGGATCGGACGGATTATACGGAAGGAAAGGGATTTAGGTCAAACATTACCAACAATTAACAACAATTATTTCTTGTGATAGAACAGAAACCATATAATTAACAACAAATATTTTATGAAATCAAAAACATTACACTACTTGTTTATCCTTGCGGTAGCGGGGATAGGCTTGGCGGGATGTAAGTCCGACGTTCAGTTGAACGACATCTCCGTTGACAGCAAGGTGAAAGCGAAAGTCAGCCTGCCCATCGGCGAGGTTAGTTCGTCTTTCGGTGACATGATCGGCGTATTTAAGAGTATTACTGACAGTACTACTGAAGTACGGATCAACGAACAAGGCTTGCTGGAACTCACCGTAAAGGAGCATCGTGAGCGCGAGTTCCACCAGATTGTGCTGGAGGATTATATCGGTAAGGTGGAGAAGACGATTCCCCTGCAAGAAGTTGATCCCGCACTGACCGTCATTCCGCAGAACACGGAGATAACCGTTCCGTTCACGCTGACAGTTCAGTTCAACGGCATCAACGACGAGACGACGGACGAGCGACTGGACAGTATGGTGATTGACCAAGCACGCTTCACCACACACATCAGCACCAACAACCTGACTATCACCGACAACGACATTCAGAATGTAACAATGGTTCTGGGCGACCGCTTCCGCCGCGCCAAAGGCGACAGCATCGACCTGCCGGACTTTCACTTGGATAAGGATGTACCGATCGTGATTGACGACTTTACGCTCGTGATGATGGCTGACGAAAGTATTGAGCCGTCAAAGTCGAACGTAGTGAAACAAGCCGATATACGCTTCGACGTTCTGCTCAAGACCGGCGAAAATGTAGCCGTGGCACCGACGTCGGGCTTCAAGTTCGAATTCCAGGTTGAGATGTTGGACTATAAGGCACTGTACGGCTACTTCAAGCCCGGTAATGAGACAAGCGACGACAGCTCGGTGGATGTTCCGCTGAAGATTCCCGGTGACGAGCCGTTCTGCCTGCCAGCCAAGGATCCGCAGATAGATCTGACATTCACCTACGGTATGTCAATGCCGCTGCAGGTATATTTCCGTTCGCTGAAAGCTATTCACCCCAACGGTGAGGAGACACCGGCCGTATGGGACGGCAACACATCGACAACAAAGGTACTGCGTAACAGCGTACCGATGGATGCGCCCTACGACGCGAGCGTACAAAGTACGGTTCGGCTGGATAAAGATCCTATCGACGGAGGAACGATAGACAAGTTCTTTGAGAAAGAAGTGCAGGCTCTGGCATACGACTACGAGTTGCTAATCAACGAGGCAGACGTATATGCCAAGAACATCAAGCAGTTCCGTCTGACCAAAGATACCAAGTTCGAGTTGGACTTTGCGTTCAAAATGCCGTTTGAGTTCAAGAAAGGCTTAAACGCCACGTACGCAGATACGATCAAGGACATCAATCTGGAGCGCGCTCAGCTTGATTCGCTGGCAGCGATGACCAACGGTATTGTTACGAAGATTGACAGTGCCGAGTTGACACTGTACTTAAGTATCTACAACGAGATACCCGTCAATCTGGTGATGGACGCCGAATTCCTGGACGGAGAGAAAAACAAACTGGACTTTGATGTACTGAAAGATATCAAGATCGTTAGTGCCGACATGAAGAGTCTGACGGAGATTGAGCCTGTGACGAACGTAGTAACCGTGCCGATTCATACCGAGGACTTCGAGGAAATCGCCAAGACGAAGGCTATCCGATTCAAGCTGCACCTGGGCGACGACCAGAAGGAATCCGCCTTCCCCGCCAAGAACAGGCTGAAGATCAAAGCCGGTGTTACCGGCAACATCGAAGCCGTGCTGAATCTGGAATTAGGTGACAAAGACAAGAAATAACTATAGGAGGACAAAACTATGAAACAAATCTTTCGATTCACAGCATTAGCTATTGCCCTCCTGACGGGCAGTATGGCGCTTAGGGCACAGGAGGTGAACACATTGTACTTCCTTGAGAACGCGCCACAACGCACGCTATTCAACCCCGCGCTGATGCCAGTCAGCAGCGGATACATCGAGTTCACGCCGCTGGGCTACACGAGCCTGTGGGCAGGAAACAACGCCCTGTCGCTGCATGACCTCGTATATACGAAGAACGGTCAGACCATCACCGCTCTGAATCAAGGCGAGACGGATAAGTTCCTCAAGAAGTTGCACAGGAACAACCTGTTCAACATGGATCTGACCACTACGATCCTTGCCTTCGGTGCACGCACCAAGAAAGGCGGGTACTTCCACGGAGGAATATTCCTGCGTGCGGATGCCGGATTGAATATTCCCAAGGGAATGTTCAGCGCGTTCGTCAGCCCTGGCAGCGTGATGCTCGATCTGACCAAGCCTGTAGCGATGTCCGGCTTCGGACTGACAGCGCAGGCATACGCCGAGATCATGGGTGGCTATACGCGTCCGCTGAACGACGAATGGACGATAGGCGGTAAACTGAAGGTCCTGGTAGGTCTGGCTAACGCCCGCGTGAACGTGAACAACCTGACCATCACACCCGACGCAGATCCGATGAAACCTGCACGACTGAGCCTTGCCGGCGACATGAGCATCTCCACTCCGGGCGCATTAGACCCGCAGGCACTGCTGCCGGCTGAAGGCGAAGGACTGTTTGAGAACATGGATGCCCGTTGGAACAAGATGATTGCACCGCTGAACGGCAGCAACGTGATGCAGATGATTCGTCCGGCAGGTTATGGTGCAGCTATCGACTTCGGTTTCACCTACAAGCCAATCAAGTATGTGCAGATCTCAGCCGCAATCAACGACCTGGGATTCATCTACTGGGCAAACAGCGTCAAAGGCACTGTGAGCGGTGATATGGAGTTTGACGGTATAGGCGAGATCAAAGTGAAAGCCGACGAGAACGGTAACATCAACTCGCAGGAGATAAGCGACCAGATCAAGGAGCACATGCAGGGTTACGTGAACGCCATACAGGGCGAAGCCAAACCCGGCGGCTACGCACGTATGACGCGCGCACGACTGAATATAGGTATCGACGGTCTGTTCTGGGAGAACCGCGTAGGCGTAGGCTTGCTGTCACAAACCAAGCTGTACAACAACAAGGTATATGAAGAGTTGACCCTTGGCGGCTTCTTCCGTCCGGTTAACTGGTTCAACCTGGCAGTTAGCTACTCGCTGATCAACGGTCAAGGCGGCACGTTCGGTGCAGCACTGGGTTTTGCTCCGTACGACGGAATAATGCTGACCCTGGCTACCGACTTTGTGCCCTGCATATATGCAGACGCCAGTCCTCTGACCGGCAGTGACAAGCAGCAATACTATATCCCCTACAAGAACCCCGGAGCGAACGTAGCCCTTGGCTTCAGCATTGTATGGGGAACGAACAAGAAGCGTGATGCCGACAAGGACGGTGTGCTGGATAATCTGGACATCTGCCCCAGAACTCCGCGTAACATCCGCGTAGATGCTTTCGGTTGTCCTGCCGACACCGATGCGGACGGTGTGCCCGATTATCTGGACGAGTGCTCAGGCACGCCGAAAGAGGCCTACGGCTTGGTGGATGCATCAGGTTGCAACAAGGATAGCGACCTGGACGGTGTACCCGACTACCAGGATCTGTGCCCCGACACACCGGAGGAAGCCCGCACCTCGGTTGACGAGAACGGCTGTACGCGCGACAGCGACCACGACGGTGTACCCGACTACCGTGACGACTGCCCGAACACTAAACCTGAGGCAACAAAGCACGTTGACGAGAACGGTTGCGACAAGGATAGCGACGGCGACGGTGTACCCGATTACATGGATAAGTGCCCGAACACTCCGGAGGCTGCATACAACTATCTGGACGAGAACGGTTGCCCGCTTGATATGGATGAGGACGGTGTACCTGACTACATGGATAAGTGTCCGCGAACCGTATATGCCGCACGCCAGCATGTAGATACCTGCGGTTGCGACAAGGATAGCGACCTGGACGGCATACCTGACTATCTGGACGAGTGCCCGTACGTGGCAGGCGTGAAGGAGAACAAGGGTTGCCCGCAAGTGAAACGTGCTATCACCACCCTGCTCAAGAAGGCTATGACGGGTATCCAGTTCGAGACCGGCAAGGCAGTGATCGTCAAGAAGTCGTACGGCATACTCGACGAGATAGCCAAGGTATTCAAGGAGAATCCTGACTACATCATCGAGGTACAAGGTCACACCGACAATGTAGGTAAGGCTGACGTGAACATGTTCCTGTCAGAGAAACGTGCCCAAGCCGTACGCGAGTACCTGGTTAAGGCAGGTGTGGACGGCACACGTATGACGGCTCACGGCTACGGCAGCACCGTACCTATCGCCGACAACTCGACGAAGGCAGGACGCGCCAAGAACCGTCGCGTTGAGTTCAAGATCACATTCGAGGAGGTGAAGATTGAGGTCATCAACGACCGCAACCCCGGGGAAGAGCAGCCTGCAGAACCTGCTGCTGCCCCGGCAACCGAACCGGTACAACAATAAGCAAACAAGGATTGGTAGCGGGCAGTAAGTGCCCGACACCAATCCGCAAACAAGCAAAACCAAATAAACATTATTAATATGGGAAGAGCATTTGAATATCGCAAAGCGACCAAACTCAAACGTTGGGGTCACATGGCCCGTACATTTACCAAGTTAGGAAAAGAAATCACCATTGCAGCCCGCGATGGCGGTCCGGATCCGGACAGTAACCCGCGTCTGCGTACACTGATCCAGCAGTGCAAGAAGGAGAACATGCCTAAGGACAATATCGATCGCGCAATCAAGAAGGCGACCGACAAGTCGTACGAAGGCTACAAGGAGATCAACTACGAAGGCTACGGTCCGCATGGTATAGCCATCTTCGTAGAGACGGCTACAGACAACAATATGCGTACGGTGGCAAACATCCGTTCGTACTTCACCAAGCACGGCGGCACGCTGGGCACTCAGGGCTCGCTGCAGTTCCTGTTCGACCGCAAAGCCTGTTTCACCGTAACGATGAAAGACGGCATTGATCTGGACGAGTTGGAGCTCGAGCTCATCGACTTCGGTGTAGAAGAACTCGGCGTGGATGAAGAGGAGAACACCATTGTGCTCTACTCGGCGTTCGAGCAGGCTTCCGCATTGCAGAAGTATCTCGAGGACAACGGATTCGAGATTCAGTCCTGCGAGTTCGTACGTATTCCGAATGACACGAAGACCCTGACCGACGAGCAGCGCGAGTCTGTACAGAAACTCATCGACCGCATTGAGGAGGATGAGGATGTGCAGAATGTGTTCACGAACTTAGCGGATTAAGTTGAGTGTTGAGAGTTTTATGTTTAGAGAAGTTGAAAGAGTTAATAGTTTATAGTTGAAAGACGATGATTATTAGCGATTATTTCAATCTAAGCGAGCGTCAGGCTGAGCAGTTTGCCCAGCTTGATGCTCTTTACCGCGACTGGAACGCGAAGATCAATGTCATCTCACGCAAGGATATCGACAACCTGTACGAGCACCATGTGCTGCACTCGCTGGCGATAGCGAAGTTCGTACGCTTCGACGCAGGCACGACGGTGATGGATATCGGTACAGGCGGCGGCTTCCCCGGTATACCGCTGGCCATACTCTACCCCGACTGCCGGTTTGTGCTGGTTGACTCGATCGGCAAGAAAGTTAAGGTAGCCTCAGCCGTAGCCGAAGCACTGGAACTGACGAACGTGGAGTGCATACAGGAGCGTGCCGAGGACGAGAAGCGGCAGTTTGATTTCGTAGTCAGCCGCGCCGTAATGCCTATGCCTGATCTGGTGAAACTGGTCAGGAAGAATATCCGTCACGACAAGCAGCATAACGCTGTACCCAACGGGATCATTGCCCTCAAGGGCGGCGGGCTTGACGGTGAGATGGCACCCTTCAAACGCAATGCGGAGGTTATATCCGTAACCGAGTATTTTCCGCAGGAATGGTTTAAGGGGAAGTTTGTGGTGTATTTGCCGGTTTAGTGGAGAGTTGAGCGTTTAGCGTTGAGCGTTGAGCGAAGTTGAAAGAGTTTGAAGTATAGTAGTTGAAAGTCAATAAACTACCAACTCTAAACTACAAACGACGCTAAACACTAAACTCTAAACACTAAACAAAAGAAAGTTGAGTGTTGAGTATTGAACGATGAATGGAAGTCTTGTAATACAGTGTTTTGTATGCAACCCGTATATGCAGAATACATACGTGGTGCATGCTAAAGGTAAGAACGAGTGCCTGATTATCGATGCAGGTATGTACACGCCGGGCGAGCAGCAGGCTGTGGCGGAATATATCCGTCATGAGCAACTGACCGTAGTCGCTGTACTGATTACCCATGCGCATCAAGACCATATATGCGGCACAGAGTGGCTCAAGCAAACCTACCCTGCGGCACAGACGGTAGATTATATCTACCTGCGCAACACCTACAACGAGCACGAGCCTCAGCTTTGCCTTGCAGGGATAAATATCCGCTGCCTGTTCACGCCCGGACACAAGGAAGACTGCGTATGCTACTACCTGACCGACGAGGGCGTGTTGTTCTCCGGTGATACTTTGTTCCGGCAGTCAGTCGGTCGCACTGACCTGCCGGGCGGAAACTACAGCGTGCTGATACAATCGCTGCACGACCTGCTGCAACTGCCTGCCGACACGACAGTTTATCCCGGACACAGCGAGCCCACAACAATCGGGTACGAGCAACAATACAACCCGTTCGCTCACCGGCTAAGATAAGAGATACAGAAAAAACCTTTCGTGGGGTGTTCTCGGGAGATGGTCCCGTGATGATCACGTTGTTGAAACGATCATCGGCGTACTCTCAAATAGAGTACAAAAGCAATAATCAGAAAGACAATATTCGGCAGCCAGACACTCATGAACGGCGACATAACGCCACTGACGGAGAATGTAGTGCTGACTGTTGAGAACAAGATATACGCTGCCGTCAGGGTGACACCTATACCCAGGTTCTTACCCATTCCACCACGTACTTTCTTGCTGGACAACGTTACGCCAAGCAAGGTCATAATGAACGCCCCGAGCGGGCCCGCGAACCGCGAGTACCACTCTGTCTCAAACGCCTTGACATTACCTGCTCCGCGTTCGCGGAGTTTTTCGATGTAGTTATACAACTCGGGATTCGTCATCTGCTGCGCCTGTTCGGCGGTGATAAACAGTTCCTCTGGCTGGATAGGAATAATTGTATCCAACGCCTGCCCTTGCACGAGGTACTCGCGCATTCCCTCAAACCGGCGGGAGGTATAGTTCTCCAGACGCCATGTATAATCCTTCTGATGCCGAATACGGTCAGCGGTTATACGCTGGGTAAGTGTCTTGCCCTCGAAGTGCTCGAGCGAAGCGCGGTAGCCTACGTGGGTACGTTTCTGGAAGCTCTCGATATACAGCACCGTGCCTTCGTCCACTACCATCTGTACGTTGCGGGCATTCTCGCGGGTGAACTTCTCGATATACTTGTCGGTGAACGTGAGCATTTTCTCCGAAGCACGCGGTATAACCCAGCCACCCAGGGCAAACGTAAACGCAAACAGGAACGTTGCCGTCACCAGATACGGACGCAAAAAACGCTCGTAACTCACTCCGGCTGCCAAGATTGCTATGATCTCGCTGTTACCCGCCATCTTGGAGGTGAAGAAGATAACAGAGATGAAGATAAACAACTGGCTGAACATGTCCAGATAATAGGGGATAAAATTCAGATAGTAGTCAAGCACTATCTCCCGTAGAGGCACCTGGTTCTCATAGAAGTCATCGAGTTTCTCGGTGAGGTCGAACACCACCGCAATACTCAATATGAGCACGATTGACAGGAAGAATGTGCTCAGGAACTTCTTGATAATATACAGGTCAAGGCGCTTCACGCCATTTAATCATTTACGAGTTAACATTTACATGCGCTGTTTCAGTCGTGGCAGCAGATCGTCTTTCCACGGCTTGAAGTCGCCCGCGAGAATATGCTTGCGCGCCTCGCCTACCAGATGGAGATAGAACGCCACGTTGTGGATACTGAGTATCTGCAAGCCCAGCATCTCCTGTGCATGTATGAGATGGCGTACGTAGGCGCGTGAGTAAGCATGATCAACCAGCGAGGTGCCTGATGGATCGAGTTCGGTGAAGTCGTCTTCCCACTTCTTGTTACGCATGTTCATCACGCCGTTCATGGTGAAGATCATACCGTTGCGTCCGTTGCGTGTAGGCATAACACAGTCGAACATATCCACGCCGCGGTCGATAGCCTCCAGAATGTTCCACGGCGTGCCGACGCCCATCAGGTAGCGCGGTTTGGATTGCGGCAGTATGTCGTTGACCACCTCAATCATCTCGTACATCTTCTCCTCGGGCTCACCTACCGCCAAACCGCCTATGGCATAGCCGTCGCGGTCGAGGTCGCGCAGGCGCTTGGACGCCTCCTGACGCAGGTCGGTATATACGCAGCCCTGCACGATAGGGAACAGGTGCTGACGATAGCCGTACAAATCTTCGGTGCCGTCAAACCGCGCTATACAGCGGTCGAGCCAGCGGTGTGTCCGCTCCATCGACTGCGTGGCATAGGTGCGATCGGCTGTGCCGGGACAACACTCGTCGAACGCCATCATGATATCGGCACCTATCAGGCGCTCGATATCCATCACCGATTCCGGAGTGAAAAAGAGTTTGCGGCCATCGATATGACTGCTGAACTTAACGCCCTCGTCGGTCATCTTCCTCAGGTCGGTCAGCGAGAACACCTGAAAGCCGCCGGAGTCTGTCAGTATAGGATGATTCCAGCCCTCGAACTTGTGCAAGCCGCCGGCACGATACAGAATATCCGTGCCCGGACGCAGATACAGATGGTACGTATTGCCCAGAATGATCTGCGCATGAATATCCTCTTCCAGTTCGTGGCGATGAATGCCTTTGACCGAACCGACGGTACCTACAGGCATAAAAATCGGCGTAAGTATATCGCCGTGGTCAGTATGCAGCACGCCGGCACGTGCGCCGACGGCTTGGGGAGAAGATTGCAGTTCAAAGAAAGTCATGATTCGAGATGTCGATATATCGAGATGTCGATATCCCGATTAGAGTTTGTTATTCACCGGAAAAACAATTGCGGGCTTGAACGCCTTGGTTTCTTCGGGTGTCATGAGTGCATACGCCATGATGATCACCGTGTCGCCAACGTGTACGAGGTGCGCTGCTGCACCGTTGATGCAGATACATCCGCTACCGCGCTTGCCGGGGATAACATAGGTCTCGATACGTGCACCGTTGGTGTTATCCACAACCTGCACACGCTCGCCGGCATAGATGTTGGATGCATCCATCAGATCCTGATCTATCGTAATGCTGCCCACGTACTCAAGGTTAGCCTCGGTAACCTGTACGCGATGAATCTTCGATTTGAGTATTTGTAATAACATATTTGGAGTTTCAACGCACATTTTGCGAATGCAAAATTACAAAAAATACCTCACATTTGCAAATTTGTGAGGCATTTTTTGTGTGTATTTGCGATTATAGGCTTAACTTGCCAAATCGGTATTACTTTCCTATACAGAAACGCTCAAAAATGGTATTCAGCACCTCCTGCGAGGACACCTCGCCGGTTATCTCGCCCAAGGCATCAAGTGCGTCGTGCAGGTCAAGCGCCAGCAGTTCGCCGCTGAGTGCCGCCTGCAGGCCTTCGCTCACACGCTCAAGAGCAGTCTGTGCACGGCACAACGCTTCGTAGTGACGGGCATTACTGATTAGCACGCTGTCAGTATGCGCGGTCAGACGCGCCACCTCACTCTCCAGACGCGACAGCAAGGGCTGTATATCCCCGAGTTTGGCACTGATGTATATAAGATTTGAAGATTTGAAGATTTGAGGATTTGAAGATTGCAGATCAACCTTGTTCAGCACGCGCAGCAGCACTTGGCGCGGATTCAGGTCATCGGCAGAGAGCACAGGTTGCGGGTCGGTGCAATCCAGCAGTTCTATTACAATGTGTGCCTTACGGATAGCCTGCCGGCTGCGTTCTATGCCCTTCTGCTCGATGATATCTTCGGTGGACTGAATGCCCGCTGTGTCGGTGAGCCGCACCAGCACGCCGCCGATGATGATCGTGTCTTCTATCGTGTCGCGCGTCGTGCCGCGGATATCGCTGACTATAGCGCGCTCGTCGCCCAGCAGGGCGTTGAGCAGCGTTGATTTGCCGGCATTGGGTGCACCTACGATAGCCACCTGCACGCCCTGCTTGATAGCATTGCCTGCCTGGAAGGTGGCAATCAGGCTGCTGATGGTCTGTGCGGCGGAGTTCAGCAGAGCGGTCAGTTGCGAGCGGTCGGCAAACTCCAGTTCCTCATGGTCGGCAAAGTCGAGTTCGAGCTCCAGCAGCGAGGTGAACGTAAGCAGTTGTTCGCGCAGTTCGGCAATCTTGCCTGACACGCCACCGCGCAACTGACTGAGGGCTACGTCTTTCTCGGCAGCCGAAGAAGCGGCAATCAGATCCGCCACGGCCTCTGCCTGAGCCAGATCGATCCGTCCGTTGAGGAACGCACGCTTGGTGAACTCGCCCTTATCCGCCATTCGCGCACCGGCATCGATGAGCAGGCGCACCAGCTCCTGCTGGACAAAGAGGCTGCCGTGGCAACTGATCTCCACCGTGTCTTCGCCGGTGAAGGAGTGCGGTGCACGAAACACGGTGCAGACCACGGTGTCCAATATCGGCTGCTCATTGTCGGGCGACGACTGACCACCGATTGTGCCGTAGTGCGCCGTGTGCGTAGCGGCTTCCGATAAGGGATGCTTGCCACGGAACAGACTATCAACAATACGTATCGCATCTGCGCCGCTCACGCGTACCACTGCTATTCCTGCCGAACCGTACGCAGTGGCGATGGCACAGATCGTCTGTCGGGAATTATCTGCCAAGTCCTGCATTTACTTCAGTATTTGCATATATCCGGTTTCCTCACTGCAAGTTCCCAAAGCAGGCTTGCGTGCCCGCTTCGGCGCATTGGTTGAGCCCTGAACCTGAATAGGCGTACTGCCGTACAGACGTATCTCAGCACCATTGCGTGCGTGCCCGACGAGTGTCCAGCTCTTTCTGCTTACAGTGAGCATACCATCAGCAATCAGCCACTGTGCCGAGGGCACGAGATACCCTTGGTTGAAGTAGTTGCGCGAGATGTAGTAATACTGCGAACCATCGATGAGCACCTGTTCATCGTCACGGAAGCCAGCATAAGCAGTCCCCGGCTCGCCGGTGGTGAGCAAGGGGTAAGTGCCGGCAGGGATCGTTGTTTGGTCAGCCTGCGTGAATAAGTATATATTGGCGAATGGGATACAAACGGTATTGTTCACCGAGACAAGTTTGCTTGCGCTATACGCCTGAATCTGCCAGAGTGTGTAACCTTGGGATGTATAGGTTGTGTAGTACGCGAGCGCATCGGTGATTGTATCCGTACTGTTGCCGGAGTAATCCTGCGGTGCAGCCGTTGCGCTGGGTTCAGGATAATAATCGCTGACGGGCACTGTGGTCACACCCCCGTGCAGGATATCTGCGCCGCCGGCTGTGTTCTGTACAACCGGACTTTGCTCCACTTGCACTACGGGCTTGAAGTCCTGCGTCAGCAGTGCCACTACGGCACAGTTGTCAGCCACCCAGGCTGCAGGTATATCCAGTTCGTAGTCTGCCTCGTACGCATGCTTGCTGACCGTAACGGCGTCGCCTAACGGATCAGTCAGGAACGCACGCACGGCATTGCAGTGGCGGAACTCCTGCCAGCCTTCGAAGGTTGCATAGAAGTCCTGCTGGTAATCAATCATACCCGACTCCTTGACGAGTGCGGTGAGTTTGAGTACCGGTGGTTCGCTGCCGAGCACATAACCGCTGATATGTACCTGCAACTTGCGCGCTGAGGCGTCGTAGGTGTTGGTAATCACGATAGAGGCGATTGTCGAGTCTTCGAACTGCGTCTTGCTTACTGAAGGCAGATAGCCCGGGTGGAACGTGATTGACCGCCCTCCGTCACTCTTTGTGGCGGCACGATTGATGGCTATGGTCGGCGCACCGCTAACAGACAACTTGTTGGTTATCCTCTGGCTACCGCTCACCGAGAAGTGATCCTTGCTATAACCGTAGTGGTGCAGTACAACCACCCAGTTTGTATCGTTATCAATAAACTGGTGTACGCAATCCATACCGTACGGGCAGTAACCGCAATCCTGACCTGTGAACTCTTCAACCAGATGTTTCTTGGGGAAGGCGGACGGAAGTTGTACCTCCGGTTCGTCGGTTGCCGTTGTATCGGCGGCAGGATCGTCCTGAGGCTTGGGTTCAGGCACGTTAGGTTGTTGGCAGGCAGTCAGCCAGCCGAGCATAAGGGCGCAGACGCCCAATGTCAGATGTCGGGTTTTCATATTAAGTTTGGATTTTAGTTATTCGTTTGTATTCCTTGAACTGTGTACCACTGTCCGTTGCGCGTGATACGCAGTTGACCGTTCGTCAGTTGCTTGTTGGCACGCGGTTGGGCAGCATCGGTAGTCTCCACTGCCGCGGCGCTATAGATGTAGCGCACCGTTATCGTGCGACTTTCGCTGCCGTCGGAGAAGGTATATACGACCGTCTCGTCGGAGCCTGCGGCGGGCTGATAATGGGCGTACCAATGTACAACACCGCTGACGGCGAACTGCTTTGTCTCACTCGTTTCGCCATTGCCGGCGGTGCAGTTGTCAGCACAGCAGAACTCATCGGTCAGCCCGGACGCTGAACGGGTTATTTGTACGCTGACCTCAGCGGCCTGCGTGAGCAGATCCCCCTCCAGCTCCATTGTATAGTTGCCGGTGAGAATATCCTCCTCGCCTTCGGTTATGGTCAGTTCCATCCCTTGCTCAGGCACTTCGCCTTCGCCCTGTACGCTCACGATCAGCGCCTGGGTCTGCTGCATAGCAAGTAGCGCGATAAGTAACATAGTTAATTTCTTCATTGTATCGGAATCTGTTTAGCATTAATAATCGTTTTGTCGGCATCCATCACTACCGCCACCACTGCGCAGTAGTTTGGTTCGTAGGCCTCAGGCAGCACGGCTACGGCCTGTTGTTCGTCGGGTTGCGGCTGTGCGGTTACGCTCACGCCCCACTCGTCGCCTATCGCATTGCGGAGCATATGGCGATGGATATACTGTGTATCCACCGAGCCGTCGGGCATTGCTTGTGCGCCCTGAATACTATCCTCCACCAACCACAACGCCAGTTGCACCTGTTGCGGTTGCGCAGCCCTGCAAGCGGTACGAATTGTTACCTGCCGTGTATCAGGTCGCCAATCGAGTGAGGCGGTCAGTTCCACTATTGCAGGTTCGCCGGTCAGCGCGGCAAGCCGTGTAGCCCACAGCGGGTAATCGCTCAAGAAACCATCGGCAGAGGCAAGCATGTCGATGTTGCCTGTAGGAAAAGGTGTGGTAGCATTTCCGCCCATGTACAGGTAGTAGGTATCGGCTGCCGCACAAGTATAGTTGTACTTGTCAACCCCTTGGGTAAACGGATTGGATGCCGGGTGCATAGCCACGGTTATCAGCCGTTCGCCATAGGTCTGCCGGAGTTGTTCGGCAGTGGCGGCAGCTTTGGGGCAGTTGACGCAGCGAAACCCCGTGAACTCGATCAGCACATGACTTCGCTCCGCCACTACAGGTTGCTCAATGGCTATCAATCGTTCGTTCTCGCCTATCACCTCGCAGCCCGCGAACAGACAGAGGCATAAAGCGACAGCTAACGCTGTTAGACCACTTTCGACTATCGACTTTCGACTATCCATTACCATGTATAGTTATAACTCATCTTTACACCTTCCTGCTCGGGTTCCATACGACATACGCCCCCTGAGCAGTTGAATCCTCCGCTGGACTTGACGTATGCAGCCGACACGCGGTGTGCCTCGTGGGTATAAGTGACGCCTGCGGAGTAGTAATGTTGTTTCGTTTCGCCGTGAGCACCGCCTATGTTGTACTCCCACGACCCGCTAAGTGTGACGTGCTTCCAGAGATCCAGCTCCAGCAGCGCCATCACCCATTGTCCGTTGTCCTGACGCGTGAACAGGTACTGCAGTTCATTACGCAGGACTATATCATTGGTTATCTTCACCTTATTATCGAGCACCGCCACGCCTGTTCGCACCATTTCGCCTTCGCCTTCAATCACGCGCTGGTTGTAAGTCTGGTACATCAGCAGGGCGTTCAGGCTCCATTGCTTGGTTACTTTCTTGTTAAGTTCCAGATGGATATCGGTGTAGTACGTTCCCTCCCGGCTCATGTCAATCGCCCATGAGCCTTGTTCACGGAGTCCGCGGACGTGGGCGGCACTGAGTTTGAGCGTAGTGCCGTAGCGACCTCCCATACGCGTCTTGCGCGGCCAGGTGTAGCACACCTCGGCTTGGAACGCCCACTCGCCTGCCACATACTGCGTGGCATATGGGTAAAGTGCTGCCAGCGAATAAGTGTGCTGCGGTGTGAACACGGGCAACAAGTTCAGCCTACCTGCCAAGCCTTGCTGCCTGCGTGCCGAACGGAAAGACATGTTATCCGAATACTTGACCTGCGCCAGCACGGCAAAGCCTTTGCACGAATACCCAGCCGACACGAGCAACGCCTGCCCGGGTCGGTAGCTCATACCGTTCTCTATCGTCGGGTCGTTGGCTTTGTAGGCATACTCCGCCAGCACATCCCAACCGTGCCCTTGCAGTTCGGCGCGAAGTTCACCTGCACCTACCCAGCGCGGCAGATTGTACATGTACAGGCTGCTGCCAACGGGCTGGAGGATCGTGTCGCGTCGCTCGTACTTACTCACATAACTGCCACCTACCGTCAGGTCGAATTGGTTATCCCGCAGCGTGCGCAGCCAGCGGTGCAGTTCGAGTTCCAGATCTGCTCCCAAGGCGGCATCGCGACTGTAGTTCCAGCCCCATGCCTGATCGTCGTAGCACTGCCAATACCTGCGCTGCTTGCCACCGATGAGCGTGAGGTGAATACCATCGTAGGGTTCGGCGGTGATCTTCGCGCCACGGAGGGAGTTGTCGATCCCCAGATCGCGGTTCACGTACAGGTTAAGCAGCATACCCGAACCGAACTGCCCATACACATCGCCTACGCTGATGTGTCCCCACGCAAAATCCGCAGTCAGGCTGAGCCTGCCTATGCCATGACCGGCAAACCCCGGGTCATAGCCCAGCAGGGGCCACTGGTTAAGCTCCAGACGCGTGTCAGCAGTCAGGCTGCGGAACAGCAGCAGATTGCTGTCGTTGGTGTGGTAGTGCACGGCGAGGTCGAGATAGTTGTTACTCAGGTGATCGATCTTCGCCCAAGGCGCTCGCGGCGTATTGCGCACCGACGACACATCACGCGTGGGTATTAGCCCGTCGTGCTGCACACCGCCGTTCACATACACCGTGTCGTTGGCGGCGGAGAGAAACGTGCAACAGCATATGAGCAGACTGACCGCTACGCAGAAAGAAGTATGTACCCTTTCACTTTTCACCTTTCAATTTGCCATAGATTTCCACCTCGCTGCCATCGGTGTAACCAGCGTGGTTATACACCGTCTTTCCGTTTCGGTCAATGACGAACAGGTGAGGAATGTTCTGGACATTCATAGCGCGTTTGAACTCCCCGTTCGGGTCGAGCAGGACGTGGTAGTCCCAACCGTAACCATCCACCAGTGGCTTGACTTTCTTGCTGTCCTGCCCTTGATCGATGCTCACGATGTACATCTCAACGCCGGTTTCATCCTGCCAGTCGGCATACAACTCGTTGATTGCTTGCAGCTCGCGCATGCAAGGTTTGCACCATGTGGCAAAGAACGATATGATCACAGGCTTGCCGTTGGCGGTAAGTGTTTCTGTCCTGACGGTGTTTCCGTTCACATCTTTCAACTCGACATCAGGCAGAGCCGCCCACATACGCGAAATAGTCAGCAGGCACAATGAGATAAACAGTATTCGTTTCATACAACAGATTATTATACGCAAATGAAATTATCCTATACGCAGACAAAGATACAACATTTTTTTGGAATATGCAACACTTTGCTACAAAATATGCAAAATGATTGCAATTTTATTACGATATTTGTCATTTGGCTTGCATTTATGCAAAATTATTTGTATCTTTGCAACAGGAAAGGGGAAAAGTGAAAGGGGAAAGAGAAAACAAAATTGTAAATAGCATATTTTAATGAAAATCACACTAATCGTGGTAGGCAAGACGGTCGGCAGCGAGTTGCCGAAGATGATTGACACGTATGTGCAGCGCCTCAAGCATTATATACCGTTCGAGATACAGGTTATCCCTGATCTGAAGAACACGAAGAGCCTGACGGAAGCACAGCAGAAGCAGCAGGAGGGCGAAGCTATCCTGCGTGCAGTGGATGGCAGTTATGTCGTTTTGCTTGACGAGCACGGCAAGGAGTACCGCAGCCTCACGTTTGCCGATCAGTTGCAGTCGTGGCTGAACAGTTCATCGCGTGGTCTGACGTTCGTTATCGGCGGTGCGTACGGGTTCAGCGAGGCGGTTTATCAGCGTGCGGATGCCAAGATCAGCCTCAGTCAGATGACGTTCAGCCATCAGATGATCCGTCTGCTGTTTGTGGAGCAGCTCTACCGCGCCATGACCATCCTCCGCGGTGAACCTTACCACCATGAGTAAAGAAGTTTTTTTGCACTTTTCCGAAGATTGCGGCAATTTTGCTCCGAAAGTTGTGGGAATTCCCGAAATTTAACATTTTTTCTTGTTTACATTTGCATAATTCAAAATATTTTTGTAACTTTGCAGCGAAAAACATATTACAATCAAAATTTATGCCGCGAATTAAGTCATATCAACCGCTTGCAGATTTTCAGTTGCTCGTTTCTTTTGATGACGGGCGGAATGTGCGTTATGACGTAGCTGATGACATCAAGACGCTACCCGCATTCCGTGATCTCAAAACCGAGCACGGCTTATTTGAAAATGCCCAATTGGATGCAAGTCGCACATGTATCTATTGGAATGATCAGATTGATTTGCCAAGCGATGCCATTTATGAGTATGGCGTAACTTTGTAATAATACCGCTGCTACCGACAGCGTAACAATCGGTGCATCCTCTGCCCGAGGATGTAAAAACAAGGGCAACATAACATAAAAAGACGTTTATTGACGTTGTTTGCGACTTCTCAAAACCTTCGCAAAGTTTGTAACTGGCCGCAATAGCAACAATGAATGTCCTCGTGGATATGTATATATCAGTCCTCGCCCGTTCTATGGGTGGGAGGGTTTGCATATCGGGCGTGGACTTCGGTTGTTTTTCTGCCAGTTACAGGGATTGCGAAGCCCTTGAGAAGCGTGAAGAACAGACGAACTTCACGCTTTTCTGTGTATATACATCTAAACAACCAGTATATACCAATCCCCGAAGGTGTAAGAAGGGAAAATAAAATTTAACAATTATGAGAAAGAAATTATTAACATTCTTGTGTGCCATCGCGGCAAGTATTGGGCCAATATTTGCTAATGGAACGAAGGTTGGCGATTTGAATTATGTCTTTGATGATGAGGAGCAAACCGCCTTTGTTACATGGCAAGAACTCTATTATTTAGATGACTATAATTGGGATAATTATAGCGGACTAACTGATGTCGTTATTCCCTCTACCATAGAATATAACAACAAATCGTATACGGTAGTTGGTATCGGTGGATCTGCATTTGCTACGTCCAAAATAAAATCTGTAATTATTCCCAATACCGTTACAATTATTGAGCCTGAAGCTTTTTATGACTGTTATGCATTGACCTCTGTGACGATTCCCAATAGTGTCACAAGCATTGGTGTGGGTGCTTTTTCTGGTTGCAGCGGTTTGACCTCTCCGGTTTATAATGCTCATGTATTTGCGTTTATGCCTAAATCCTATACCGGAGCATATACAATACCAGACGGTATAGAATCCATCGCAGGTTATGCTTTCTTGGGTTGCAGCAGTTTGACCTCTATTACCATACCCAATAGCGTCACAAGCATTGGAGATGATGCTTTCTATGATTGCAGCGGTTTGACCTCTCCGGTTTATAATGCTCATGTATTTGCGTTTATGCCTAAATCCTATACCGGAGCATACACAATACCAGACGGTATAGAATCCATCGCAGATTATGCTTTCTTGGGTTGCAGCAGTTTGACCTCTATTACCATACCCAATAGCGTCACAAGCATTGGAGATGGTGCTTTCTCTGGTTGCAGCGGTTTGACCACAGTGACGATTCCCAATAGCGTCACTAGTATTGGAGGTAATGCTTTCCGTGATTGCAGCAGTTTGACCAAGGTTAATATAACCGATATCGCTGCATGGTGTAATATTGCGTTTGGTAATAGTACTTCAAATCCATTGAATAATGCCAAACATCTATTTGTCAATGATGTTGAAGTCACCGACTTGGCTATTCCCAATAGCGTCACAAGCATTGGAAGTAGTGCTTTCTACAATTGCAGCGGTTTGACCACAGTGACGATTCCCAATAGCGTCACAAGCATTGGAAATAGTGCGTTCTCTGATTGCAGCAGTTTGACCTCTGTGACGATTCCCAATAGTGTCACAAGCATTGGGCAATATGCTTTCCAAAATTGCAGCGGTTTGACCACAGTGACGATTCCCAATAGCGTCACAAGCATTGGATATGGGGCTTTCTCTGGTTGCAGCGGTTTGACCTCTGTGACGATTCCCAATAGCGTCACAAGCATTGGAAATAGTGCTTTCGATGGTTGCAGCAGTTTGACCTCTGTGACTATTCCCAATAGTGTAACAAGCATTGGAAGAAGTGCTTTCTCTGGTTGCAGCGGTTTGACCTCTGTGACGATTCCCAATAGCGTCACAAGCATTGGAAGTAGTGCTTTCAGTGGTTGCAGCGGTTTGACCTCTGTGACGATTCCGAATAGCGTCACAAGCATTGGAGAAAGGGCTTTCTATGGTTGCAGCGGTTTGACCTCTGTGACGATTGGCAATAGTGTCACAAGCATTGGAGAAAGGGCTTTCTCTGGTTGCAGCAGTTTGACCTCATTGTCTGTAGAAGCAGGGAACACGGTATATGATAGTCGTAACAATTGCAATGCTATTATCGAGACTGCCACTAATACGCTAACTTTCGGTTGCCAAAATACTACTATTCCCAATAGCGTCACAAGCATTGGATATAACGCTTTCTATGGTTGCAGCAGTTTGACCTCTGTGACGATTCCCAATAGCGTCACAAGCATTGGATATGAGGCTTTCTATGGTTGCAGCAGTTTGACCTCTGTGACGATTCCCAATAGCGTCACAAGCATTGGAGGGTATGCTTTCTATCGTTGCAACAGTTTGACAGCTATTTATGTGCCATGCGTAGAATTGGAGCGGTTTAAGCAGTTGCTTAACAATGACAATCGTATATATGGAAAAGTCATTGATCACTTACATTTGATACAGTTGCTTTCCGATACCATAAAGGGAAAAATCGTAGTAGATACTGAGCCCTATGATTGTGATTCGCTGATTACAATTTCTGCTGTACCCAATAGCGGGTATTCATTCTTAAAATGGTCGGATGGTAGTACGGAAGTACAACGTAGCATTAAACTGACAGAAGAGCCCCAGAAAGTTGGAGCAATATTCCATTATGAAACGGTTCATTTGTCATATCTTGCAACAGGTGGTACAGGATTAGGAAAAATGACAACCGATAATTCAAATGTGTGGAGTTATAATTCCCAATATGGTGCTTATGCTTCGAAATCAGGTGGCGTGACTGGAAATTTGTTTACACCGGCAATAGATATGTCCTCAGCACTAAGCGTAACGATGTCATTTAAACACACTCACAAGTTTGCAGGGAATCCATCAGAAGAATTGACACTTTGGGTGACGAAAGACTTCAAAGGCACTTGGGGAGAATCTACTTGGCAGCAGCTTACCATCTCACCATACGCGTCAAATACAAATTGGAGTTTTGTAAGCGTTACAATGAATATTCCTACTGAATATGTAGGTGAAAATACCGTTTTTGCATTCCGATATAAGTCAACAGCCTCCAACTATGGAACATGGGAAATAAAAGAATTGAACATTAAGCTTGAGGGAAGAGACCAGTATTTAATAGCAGATGGCAGTGATCAAACCAAAGGTCATATTGATGGTATAGGTCTGCATGACTATCTGGAAGCGGTTGAGTTGACAGCAATACCTGAATACGGCTATCACTTTACACAATGGTCAGATGGAAGTACAGATAACCCGCGCATAATCGAATTGACAAGCGACACAACATTTGCAGCTGAGTTTGCCATTGACAAATCCGGTGTTTGTGGCGACGAAAATCTGCTGACATGGGACTATGATCAGGAGAACAAACGTCTCGCTATCAGCGGTACGGGAACGCTTAACAGCAACTATACCTACGGTTCGGAAGCTCCGAATGAAGTTGAAACCTTAATCATCAGTATTGGTGTAACGAGCATTGGTAGCGAAGCTTTCAAAGGCTTTGGTACATTGAAATCGGTAGAGATAGCCAATAGCGTCACAACCATCGGCGTCAGCGCGTTTGAGAATTGCACAAGCCTTGAGACACTTTCATTAGGTGAAAATGTCAGTCAATATGGCGAGAAAGCTTTTGCCGGATGCCCGAACATCGTATCCATCTTCAACTATCGTCCGCGTCCATCGAAGTTAGGCACAGACGTATTCAAAGATGTGGATTACTTTGAGTGCACGCTCTATGTGCTTGCCGGTTCGGTGGATATGTACAAGTCCTCCGGCTCGGATTGGAAAGACTTCTTCTTCATTGAACCAATTGGTGCTGAATCAATCATCACGGAAGATGTCAAAGTCACACCGCATGACAACACGGTGGATATCATTTGGCCTTCAGTAAATGAAGCCAACACGTATGAAATTGAAATAACCAAGGATGGTGAGGCGTTCTGCAGACTGATCTTCAATGCACAAGGGCAATTGACCTCCATTGCCTTTGCTCCGAGCCGTGCAAATGTGGCACAACAAGCGCAAACTGCCGGATTCTCATTCACGGTTACAGGTCTTACGAGCGGAACAACGTATGGTTATTCTGTCACAGCTGCCAATTCTGCATCGGAAGTTCTTGACACCAAGCAAGGCTCATTTACAACTACAGGAGGCATTGCTACAGCTGTGGATAACACAAACGTTGAAACAAAGCCGACCAAGGTTATCCGCGATGGTCAACTCTTCATCCTCCGCGACGGAAACACTTACACCGTACAAGGTCAACAGGTGAAGTAATCAGCAATGGTTATATTGATCACATTTCAAGGCAGGGAGCAATCCTTGCCTTGATTTTGTTGTCTTGTCCTGAAATAAGTTGACACACTATGTCTTATCCTGAAAAAAGTAGACACATTGTGAAACAATAAAAAGTCTACATCATGGATCGACAAAAAATGCGCTTTACTCGTGAGCAACGGATGGCGATAGTTCGCGAGTATGAAACGAGTTCTTTGACAGGTGCAGAATTAGCAGTCAAATATGGGTTTAAGCACCCATGTTTAATAGCAACATGGCGAAAAAGGTTACAAAAGCCTCCTGTTAATTTGCAAAATTCAAAAAAATGTTGTACCTTTGTGCCCGAAATGAAGCCTCTATTGGCTGATGAGGAGCCTATGAAGAAGCGAACGCCCGAAGAACTCGAGGCCGAAGTCAAGCGTTTGACAAAGGAATTAGAGTGGGCAAAACTACAGAACAAGGCGTTGAACACGCTGATTGACATTGCAGAGGAACAAGGTATTCAGATTCGAAAAAAATCTGGGGCCAAGCAGT
>Ga0310694_10001295_pt1 | contig 28851 bp, 24 predicted proteins | sample 174DNAGHGhighgp2_FD_203884 | JGI IMG/M metagenome (GOLD analysis project Ga0310694, IMG submission 203884) | Sheep rumen microbial communities from Palmerston North, Manawatu-Wanganui, New Zealand - 1742 DNA GHGhigh gp2 (v2) (version 2) | ecosystem: Host-associated > Mammals > Digestive system...
TGGTTCCCCCGCGCCCCCTCCAAGAAAGCCATAAGGGGAAAAGGAATCCATTCTTCATGATAATCGAAAAGCATCACGGGGACACTTTGGATGGGTTTGATCCCTGTTCATCCCGGGGCGGCTTTCTTTGGAAGAGCGCGAGAGGGCCTTTCTTTCTCCTGAAAGAAAGGTTCTCTCGCCTTTTTCTGTTCCTTACTTCTCGTCCAGGCAGGCAACGCCGGGGAGGACCTTGCCTTCCAGGTATTCCAGGGAAGCGCCGCCGCCGGTGGAGATGTGGGTCATCTTGGGGGCCAGGCCCATCTGTTCCACGGCCGCCGCGCTGTCGCCGCCGCCGATGATGGTCACAGCGTCGCTGTCTGCCATGGCCTGGGCCACAGCCAGGGTGCCCTTGGCCAGGGTGGGATTCTCAAATACGCCCATGGGGCCGTTCCACACCACGGTCTTGGCGGCCTTCACGGCGCTGCCGAAGAGCTCGGCGCTCTTGGGGCCGATGTCGCAGCCTTCCATGTCGGCGGGGATCTTGTCGGCGTCGGTGATCACGGTGTCGATGGGGGCGTCGATGGGATCGGGGAAGGCTTTCACGCACACGGTGTCGATGGGCAGGAGCAGCTTCACGCCCTTTTCCTCGGCCTTCTTCATCATGTCCTTGCAGTAGTCGATCTTGGTTTCGTCCAGCAGGGACTTGCCGATTTCATAGCCCTTGGCCTTGAGGAAGGTGAAGGCCATGCCGCCGCCGATAATCAGGGTGTCCACTTTTTCAAGCAGGTTGTTGATCACGTTCAGCTTGTCTTCGATCTTGGCGCCGCCCAGCACGGCCACGAAGGGCCGGTCGGCGTTTTCCAGGGCCTTGCCCATGATGGACAGCTCTTTGCCGATCAGATAGCCGGCCACGTTGGGGGAGGTGTACTTGGTCACGCCCTCGGTGGAGCAGTGCGCGCGGTGGCAGGAGCCGAAAGCGTCGTCCACATAGCAGTCCGCCAGGGTAGCCAATTCCTTGGAGAAGTCTTCGATGTTCTTGGTTTCTTCCTTGCGGAAGCGGGTGTTCTGCAGCAGCACCACGTCGCCTTCCTGCATGGCGGCCACGGCGGCCTTGGCGTTGTCGCCCACCACGGTATCATCGTTGGCGAACACAACGGGCTTGCCCAGCAATTCGGAGAGGCGCACGGCCACAGGGGCCAGGGAGAACTTTTCTTCGGGGCCGTTCTTGGGCTTGCCCAGATGGCTGCACAGGATCACCTTGCCGCCGTCGGCAATCAGCTTCTGGATGGTGGGCAGGGCGGCCTGGATGCGCTTGTCATTGGTGATCTTGCCGTCCTTCATGGGCACGTTGAAGTCCACGCGGACCAGTACGCGCTTGCCTTTTACGTTGATGTCGTCGATGGTTTTCTTGCTCATGGCGGGGAACACTCCTTTTCATATTGAATATTTGTTTGGGGGCTGAGAATCTATATGCCAAGGCCCGAAGGCCGTGGTATCGCGGTTATTTTGCCGTTTCGTCAAGAAGCGTCAGGATCCGCCGGGCGGCGGCTTCGTCGGTGATGAGGGAATTGTGGCGCTCATGCCGGGTGGCGGCGATGATGGCCTCGGCTTTCATTTCGCCGGCGGCCACGGCCACCATCAGGCTGTCCTGATGCAGCCGGCCCACGCCCAGGCTGACCGTGCTGGCCTGCAAAACGGTTTTGCCCTGAAAATCGAAGAAATCGCCAAAGGCTTCGCCCACGGCCCTGCGCTTTTTGAGCAGCTCCTGATCCTCGGCGGTCAAATGCCGGTAGCGGGCCATGGTGTCGGCCCGGCCGATGCCGTGCACCACCAGGTCGGTGCGCTCCAGGAGCTCGATGATTTCCTTCACCTCGGGCAGCTTCATCATTTCCTGCAGGGCGGCGGTGTCCAGGGTGTCCGGCAGATGCATGGCCCGGTGATGGCCGCCGATGCGCCGGGCGATCTCCGCCGCCACAGCGTTGGCCTGGGTTTCCACCGCGGTGCCCATGCCGCCGCGGGCGGGCACCACCATCACGTTCATGGGGGTGGCGGACTGCATGCCCCGGGCCATTTCGCTCATGGTGCTGCCGCCGGTCACGGCCAGGGTCATGCCGCTTTGCAAAAGGCGGTGCACCCGGTGCGCCGCGGCGCGGCCCACTTCGCGCAGCACCTGAGGGTCCTTGTCGGCGTTGCCGGCCACCACCACCACGTAGGGCACCTGCAAAAGCCGGGACAGGGCCTGCTCCAGCTTGGTCAGGCCAAACATGGCGCGGCTCAGGTCCCTGGCGCCGGGGATCACTTCCATGGCCGCGGGGGCCAGCTGCATGCCGGCGGCGTCCATAGTAATCAGGCCCTGCTCCTTGAGGGCTGCTGCGGCGGCGCGCACCTCCCTTTCCGGCAGGTTCAGCCGGGAAGCCAGGGCGCGTCGGCCCACGGGCTGCATGGTTTCAATGGAGGAAAGCACCTGGGCGCGGCGGCCGATGTCAGCCATCAAATCCGGCGCGATGCGGCTCAAAACCTTCATGTCGTCCAGCATGCGGCTTCCTCCTTCTTTCTTTTTGGTTGGACGGGCCTTGCCCCACTGGGCGAATGCCGTCCCGGCCCATAGTATAGCATACCCGGAAAAGAATGTAAAGACGGAGAAAACCAAAAATCCTTCGGAAGCCTGGCTGCACGGCGGCGTTGACAAGGCGGAAAAACAACGGTATAATGAAATAAGGAAAACAAGCGATAAAGGGGGAATTCTCATGAGCACAAGCGCTGCCGGAGGCTTGATCGTGCTGCTGATCCTGCTCTACATGATTTTGATCGGTCTGGCTGTAGTGGAGATCATCGCCTGGTGCAAGCTGTTCCGCAAGGCCGGCATCCATCCGGGCAAGTTTTTCATCCCGGTGTACGGCCAGTATCTTGCCTACAAAATGGCCGATTGCGCGAAGCTGTATTTCGTTCAGCTGGGCATTTCGGCGGTATATAGCGTCGTGGGCATCATCCTGAGCTTCAATATCAATACCACCAGCAGAGTGCTGACGAGCAGCGGCAGATACCGCTATGTGTCCAGCACAAATGAAGGCGCGCTGACGGCGTATGTTATCGTAATGGTGATTTTCATCATTGCCATACTGGTGATTTCCATCATTTACAATATCCGCCTGGGCAGGGTATTCGGCAAAAGCGGCGGCTTCCTGGTGGGCATGGTGCTGCTGACGCCCATCTTCCAGTGCATCCTGGGCTTTGGCGACGCGGAATACCAGGGCGTGAAGGGCGATTACGTGCCCGGCGGTCAGGGACAGGGCTATGAGCCTGACTGGCGGCAGACCGATGCGGAGAAAACCTATACTGAACAGGGCAGCTTCCCGCTGCGGCCCGCGCCGGCGGAAAATGAACCGGAAGAAGAAAAGACAGGGGAACAGGAAGAAGCCGATGCCTCCGCGCCGGCGGAACACATGGAAGGGGAAACCTGGACCTGCCCTGCCTGCGGCAATGTGAACCGTTCCACTGCTCGTTTTTGCCCCACTTGCGGGTATCAACGATAAATAAAAAAGATACGGAGGAAGAAAAATGAACAATGGTTCGTCTGTGCTCCTGATCGTACTGTTGATCGGCGTGGCTGTACTGCTCATCATCGCGTGGTGCAAGATCTTCAAAAAGGCTGGCGTTCACCCCGGTAAGTTCTTTATTCCCGTGTACGGTCAATATCTGCAATACGATATTGCGGATTCCAAGGGGATTTTCTTCGGTACCATTGCGCTTTCTGTGATATACAGCATCGTGACGGCCATCATTGCCGGCTCCGCTGCATCCAGGAGTTCGTATTACTATTACAGTTATTCTTCCTATCAAGGCATGGGCACCGCCCTGACCATCATAACGATCATTTTTATGGTCATTGCGTTCATCATGCAGTGCGTTTTCTGCACCCGGCTGGCGCAGAATTTCGGCAAGAGCGGCGGCTTCGCCGTGGGGCTCATTTTCCTGTACCCGATTTTCCTTTGCATCCTGGGCTTTGGCAGCGCGCAGTACTGCGGAGCAGGCGGCGGCTACTACAGCTATGCAAAGTCCACGTCGGCCCCGGATTGGACGTGCCCGCAATGCCGCGCTGTCAACCCGGCCTACAAGGGCGTGTGCAGTGTGTGCGGAACGCAGAAAAGATAAAGCGTGAAATACAATACAAAAAGAAGCTGCCGCGGCCCTTGGAGCGCGGCAGCCTCTTTTATTTTCAGCATCCGGATTTCTTGCATCGGAAAGCGGGCTTGCCGGCCTTCGATGCACTGGGCCTTTATCAACGATGGGATCATGCGTTGGAATTACCTGACCACCAGGTTCAGCAGCCTGCCGGGCACGTAGATGCACTTGACGATCTGCTTGCCGCCGATCAGGGCCTTGACGGCGTCGGTCTGGGGCAGGGTCTGCTGGGCCTCTTCCTTGCCAAGGGTCACGGGCACCATCAGCTTGCTCTTCACCTTGCCGTTGATCTGCACGGCGATCTCCACTTCGTCGCGCACCAGGCTGTTTTCGTCGTACTTGGGCCAGGCCTGGGTGTACACCGGGGCGCCGAAGCCCATCTGCTGCCAGATTTCCTCGCAGATGTGAGGCGAAACGGGGGAAAGGAGCAGCAGCAGCGTCTTGTATTCGCCCAGGGTCACGCTGCCCTTCTGGTAGATTTCGTTCACCAGCGTCATCATTTGGGCGATGGCGGTGTTGAACTTCATTTTTTCATAGTCCTCGCTGACCTTTTTGATGGTCTGATGCATGGACACCTTCAAATCTTTGCTGTAATCCTCTTCCGGCGTGGTCATTTCCTGCAATCTCCACACGCGGTCCAGGAACTTGCGGCAGCCCCGGGCGCCGTTGGTGCTCCAGGGAATGGCCTGGTCGAACGCGCCCATGAACATTTCATACATGCGGAACGCGTCGGCGCCGATTTCGGCCACCACTTCGTCGGGGTTGACCACGTTGCCGCGGCTCTTGCTCATCTTTTCGCCGTTTTCGCCCAGCACCATGCCATGACTGGTGCGCTTCATGTAGGGCTCGGGGCAGTTGACCGCGCCGATGTCGTAGAGGAACTGATGCCAGAAGCGGCTGTACAAAAGGTGCAGGGTGGTATGCTCCATGCCGCCGTTGTACCAGTCCACGGGCATCCAGTAATTCAGCGCTTCCTTGGAGGCCAGGGCGTCGTTGTTGTGCGGATCGCAGTAGCGCAGGAAATACCAGCTGCTGCCGGCCCACTGGGGCATGGTGTCGGTTTCGTGCCTGGCGGGGCCGCCGCACTGGGGACAGACACATTCCACCCAATCAGTCATGCGGGCAATGGGGCTTTCGCCGTCATCGGTGGGCTCGTAATGTTCCACCTCGGGCAGCAGCAGGGGCAATTCGCTTTCATCCATGGGCACCATGCCGCACTTGGGGCAGTGGATGATGGGAATGGGCTCGCCCCAGTAGCGCTGCCGGGCGAACACCCAGTCGCGCAGCTTGTAATTCACTTTGCGCGCGCCAACGCCCTTTTCGGTGAGCCAGTCGGCGATTTTTTGCTTGGCATCCGCCACGGACAGACCGTTCAGAAATTCGGAATTGACCATCACGCCGGTAGCAACGTCGGGGAAGCATTCCTCCTGCACGTTTTTGCCGCCGGCCACCACTTCGATGATGGGCAGGCCGAATTTTTTGGCGAAGTCCCAGTCGCGCTCGTCGTGGGCGGGCACGGCCATGATGGCGCCGGTGCCGTAGGTCATGAGCACGTAGTCGGAGATCCAGATGGGGATTTCCTTGCCGTTGACGGGGTTCACGGCGCGGAGGCCCTCGATCTCAACGCCGGTCTTGTCCTTGTTCATTTCGGTGCGCTCAAAGTCGCTCTTGCGGGCGGCGGCGGCGCGGTAATCCATCAGGGCGCCGTAATTGGTGATCCTGTCCCGCAGCTTTTCGATCAGGGGATGCTCGGGGGACAGTACCATATAAGTCGCGCCAAAGAGGGTGTCGGGCCGGGTGGTGTACACCCGGATTTTTTCATCCAGCCCGGCTAACCGGAAATCCACCTCCGCGCCTTCGCTGCGGCCGATCCAGTTGCGCTGCTGGGTCTTTACCCGGTCGATGAAATCCACATGGTCCAGCCCATCCAGGAGCTTTTGGGCGTAAGCGGTGATCTTCAGCATCCACTGGTTCTTCACCTTGCGGATCACGGGGCTGCCGCACCGCTCGCACACGCCGTCCACCACTTCTTCGTTGGCCAGCACGCACTTGCAGCTGGTGCACCAGTTGATGGGCATTTCGGTCTTATAGGCCAGGCCGTGCTTGAAAAGCTGGAGGAAGATCCACTGGGTCCACTTATAATAGTTGGGATCGGTGGTGTTCACTTCCCGGGAATAATCGAAGGAGAAGCCCAGCTTCTGCAATTGGGCGCGGAAATGCTCGATATTGTCGTGGGTCACCTTGGCGGGGTGGATGTGGTTCTTGATGGCGTAATTCTCGGTGGGCAGGCCGAAAGCGTCCCAGCCGATGCAGTGCAGCACGTTATAGCCCTCCATCCGGCGCTTGCGGGCCACCACGTCCAGCGCAGTGTAGGGCCGGGGATGGCCCACGTGCAGGCCCTGTCCGGAGGGATAAGGGAATTCGATCAGGCTGTAAAACTTGGGCTTGGTGTGATCCTCCGAGGCGGCGAAGGCCTGGTGATCCGCCCAGTATTTTTGCCACTTGGGCTCGATTTTTGCAGGGTCGTAAGGCGCGATAGGCATGGAAAAGCCTCCTTTAATCATACGATTCATCCATTATAATCAGAAACGCGGAATTTGTAAAGGGAGAGAAAAGCGAAAGCAGACGGTGTTTTTTGAAAAATGCCGAAAAGATGCAGGGAAAAGGCGGCAAAGAGTGTTATAATAAGAAACAGCCCGGCCGGGATCGGGCGGGCGGGTGTAAATATTCTGTGAAAAAGCGCGGAATTTTCCCGATGGACGGGGGAAAGGACTGGAAAATGGCGGCGAAAGGGTGTATAATCAATTTGTTACGCTCACAGCGGGGAAGGGCTGTATGTCTTGGCGTTCTGGCGGCGCTGGCGGCGGCCATCCTGCTGCTTGCGTTGCGCCCCAAAGCGGTCCTCATCCAGACCCTGACGGAAACGCCGGAAGGGCTCACCCAATACGACGTGACGCTGAAGCTGCTGCCGGACAGCCGGGAGATTGCGGCGACGGAAAAGATCGCCTACCGCAACGATACCGGCGACACGCTGGACCACATCCTGCTGCGCACCTTTCTCAACGCTTACCGCGCCGAGGAAACCAGTCCGGCCGCCGGGGGCGGATTGCTGGAAGCCTGCTATCCCGACGGCTTCGACCCCGGGTACCTGACCATCTACGAGGTGTTCTGGAACGGGGAAAGGGCGGCTTGCAGCTTTGACGACGACGCATGCACGGCGCTTCGGGTGACGGTGCCGCCATTGAAGCCGGGGGAAACGGGGGAAATGACCCTGCGTTTTACCGGCCTGATCCCGCGGTGCGCGCACCGGGCCGGGGAAACCAGAGGCATCTGGCAGCTGGGCAACGTGATCCCGCAGATCCCCCTGTATCAGGATCACGCCTTCCGGGCCGACCCGTACAGCCCCATCGGTGATCCCTTCGTCAGCCCCTGCGCCGATTTTACCCTGCATGTGTTTGCGCCGGAGGGCTTTGTGCCCGCCTGCTCCGCGCCGCTGGAAAAGCAATCGGACGGCGGCTGGCACGGCTTCATCCCGGCGGCCAGGGACGCGGCGCTGTGCCTGAGCGCGGATTACAAAACCGTATCCGCTGCGGCGGGGGATTTGCTGATTACCGCCTGCGCCAGAAAAGCGGAGGACGCCCGGGCCGCGCTGGATTGCGCCAAACGAGCGGTGGAAACGTTTTGTGAGCTTTACGGGCCGTATCCTTACGCGGCGCTTACAGTGTGCGAAGCGGATTTCCCTTCGGCGGCATGGAGTATTCGGGGCTGGTGATGATCGGCAGCGAATGCTTCGCTGCAAACATGCGGGAAACGCTGGAATTGACCGTGGCCCATGAAGCGGCGCATCAGTGGTTTTACGGCTTGGTAGGCAGCGACCAGGTGTATGCTCCCTGGCAGGACGAGGCCCTGTGCCAATGGGCCATGCTGCGCTACGTGGGCAAGACGTATGGCCGGGGCAGCTATGAAACGCTGAAATACTACCGGGTGGACGCGCCCATGATGGAGGCCGTGCCCGGCAGCCTGACGCCCGGCAGCCCCATTGATTATTTTGGCAGCCTGACCGACTATTCCACGGTGGTGTACGGCCGGGGCACGGCGCTTTTGACGGCGCTGGATGAAATGCTCCCCAAGGGGACCGACGGTTTCCTGCGCGCCTACGCCGACGCTTTCCGGTATCGGTTCGTGACCCGGCTGGAATTTGAGGCGTTTCTCAACGGCTATGCCGGGATGGATCTGTCCCCGCTGCTGCTGGATTATCTGGATACGGCCCATTAAGAAATCATTCACGCAAGAAAGGGTGTTGTGATGAAGCCGCAGGAATGTTGTGTGCTCATTCCCTCCTTAAGCCCCGACGACCGGCTGCCTGCCTATGTGAACGAATTGCACGAGGCGGGCTTTGCCCTGATCCTGGTGGTGGACGACGGCTCCGCCCGGGAATACCAGCCCATTTTTGAGCGCATCGCCGCCTGGGAGGGCTGCCATGTGCTGCATCACGACGTGAACCACGGCAAGGGCCAGGCCCTGCGCACCGGCTTTGCTTACATCAAGGAGCAAACCGATTTGAAGGGCATTCTGACCGCCGATTCCGACGGGCAGCATACCGTGCCGGATACCCTGCATCTGGCAAAGGAACTGGGCAAAAAGGAAGAATTGCTGCTGGGCAGCCGCGATTTTTCCAAGAACAATAAAAACGTGCCCCCCAAATCCCGCTTCGGGAACCGCATGACCTCCTTTGTGTTCCGGGCGCTGTACGGCCAGTGGCTGCCGGACACCCAGACGGGCCTGAGGGCCTTTGACCGGAAGCTGCTGGATTTCATGCTGTCGGTGACGGGGGATCGGTTTGAATACGAAATGAACGTGCTGATCCGCTGCGCCAACGCCAAGGTGCCCATGCGGGCCATCACCATCGAAACCATCTACATGGAAGAAAACAAGGGCACCCACTTCCATCCCATCCGGGATTCCTGGCGGATCTATAAGCTGCTGCTGGGCTCCTTCCTGCGTTACAGCGCGGCCAGCATCCTGTCGTTTTTGCTGGATACGCTGCTGGTGGGGCTGCTGATGCTGTGGGTGTTCAAGGATCGGGGCGGAGAGAAGATATGGGGTCTGTTTGAGTTCCGCGCCCTGGTGGCGGTGCCCTTGGCCCGGCTGGTGTCCGCGCCGGTGAATTTCTTTTTGAACCGGAAATTCGTTTTCCAAACGGACAGGGACAAGGGCGCCTTCGCCCGGTATGTGATCCTGGCGGTGTGCAGCCTGATCGCGACCACGCTGGTGTTTGCCTTCCTGGATAAATTCATCACCGTGCCCGTGCTGCATCTGGTGCTCTATTGTCTGGTGCAGGCGGCTATGTACCTGGTCAATTACCGCATCCAACGGGCTTGGGTGTTCCCGGAAAAGAAAGCCCTTTGATCGAAAGGAGAAAAAACATGAAACTGCCTGTGAGAATCCTGCTGTGCCTTTTGTGCGCCGCTATGGTGCTGGCCGTGCCCTTTGCGGTGTCTTCCCCCAAGCTCCTGGACGACGCCAAGTGGGACATCATCGACCGCATGGACAGCGAGGAAGGAGACGACGCCGCGTGGCTGAATTTCTTCCTGCCCACGGCCCGGGCCGAGGAAGCGGTGGCGGTGGCGGAAGCGCCGGAATACGAGCTGCCTATCGACACCAGCGCCGGTTGCCTGCCCAATCCCGCCTGCTACACCGAAAACGGCTATGAGGACGCGTCCATCCGCGTTTCCATGGAGAAAAGGGAAGAGGATGGCAAGGTGTGGAACATTGCCTGGGTGGAAATCATGTCCCCCAGCCAGCTGCGCACCGGTTACGCCGGCAAAAAGGTGACCAACGATAACCAGAATTACATTTCCATGATGGCCACCCAGAAAAACGCCGTCGTGGCCATCAACGGCGTAAACTACGTGAAGGAGGCCGAACGCCATCGCTTTGAAGTGCGCATGGGCGAGGTGCGCCGGATGAAGACCAACGCCAAGCGGGATATCCTGATCACCGATGAAAACGGCGATTTCCATATCCTGCTCCATTCCGAGGGCGCTATGGACTTTGAAAAGACCACCGGTCACAAGATCGTGAACGCCTTCATGTTCGGCCCCGCCCTGGTGAAGGATGGCCAGGTGCTGGAAATGCCCATGGATTACGGCTTTGATCTTGGGTCGCAAAACCCCCGCACCGGTTTTGGCCAGCTGGGCCCCCTGAGCTATGTGATGGTGGTGTGCGACGGCCGGGGCAAATCCGGCAGCGAAGGGGCCACCTTCAAGGAACTGGCCCAGTTCATGGCCGGCCTTGGCTGCCAGCAGGCGTACAATTTTGACGGCGGCAACAGCTCCATCATGGTGTATCCGCTGCCGGACGTGACCAAGACCTCCAAAAAATACAAGGATTACGAAAAGAACATTTTCAACTACAAGGCCGAGGAGCGGGCGCTGTCCGATTACATTTATTTCGCCTCCGCGGTGCCGGAAAGCGAATGGGAGTGACGCCGATGCGGGAAGACGCTGTATTGACGGACATATTTGGCGTTCAGGTCTATTCCTTCGGCCTGTGGGCGGCCATCGGCCTGGCGCTGGCGCTGCTGGTGCTGCCGCTGGCGGGAAAACGCGCCCGAATGCGGGAGGGCACGTCGCCGCTCTTTGGCGCGCTGGCCCTGGCGCTGGGTTTCGTGTTCTCCAGGCTTTTCTATTGCTTCCTGGATGAATCCCTGGGGTACAGCATGCCCCTGTGGGCCATTGTGCAGGTGAATATCGGCGGCTACTCCATCATGGGCGCGCTGCTGGGCGCGTGCCTGGCGGCGGTGATCACGGGCGGCTTGACCGGCCGGCCCGCCGCACGGATCATGGACTGCCTGGCCCCGGCTTTCCTTCTGTTCGTTGCGTTCGAGCGCGTGGGGGAAAGCGTGATCGAGGGCTTTGGCCAGAGCCGGGCCCTGACCATGGATTTCTTCATCAATTCCTTCCTGGCCGTGGAAGGGGACGACGGCTTTTATCTGGCCACCTTCCGGATCGAGGCCGTTGTGGCGGCGGTGCTGTTCGTGGTGATGCTGCTGGATATCCGGCCCCAGCGCCGGGCGGGAGATACCTTTATCAAGTTTATGCTGCTCTTTGGCGCGACGCAGATCATCCTGGAAAGCCTGCGCTATGATAACCACATGACGGTGCACGCTTTTGTGCGCGTCGAGCAGATCCTGTCCATGGCGCTGCTCGGCTTCGGCGTGATCACCCTGGCCATCCGGAACTGGAAAAAACGCTTTGCGCTGAGCCTTGTTTCCGTGATCGTGATCCCCCTGGTGGTGGGCATCGGCGTGGGCATCGAGTTCATGCTGGACCGCACCGGGATCAACCGGCTGCTTCTGTACGCGGTGTTTTCCCTGGTGGTGGCCGTGCCGGCGTGGCTGGGGCTGCGCCTTCGCAGGGAGGCATGAAGCAGTGGACAAACGCGAGATCGACCGGATCAACGAATTGGCCCGGAAAAAGAAAACCGTGGGCCTGACGGAAGGGGAAGCGGAGGAACAGCAGGCGCTCCGCCGGAAGTATATCGACGAATTCAAGGAAAGCCTGCGCGCCACGCTGGATCAGGTTTACATCCAGCAGGAGGACGGCGGGTACGAGAAATTGCGGAAAAAACCGCCAAAAAACTGAAAAAGGGATTTTTCTCTTGCTGTTTTGGCGTATTTCCTGTATAATAACCCTTGCTGCAAGAGCAAGTAAAGAATGGAGATGTCTGTAATATGCGGAAAAAGTGTTTGTTGGCTCTGCTGCTGGTGCTGTCTCTGATTCTGAGCGGCTGTGCCTTGACCACGGTGGATAAAGAAGCGGATAACGCCCGCGTGGTGATCGACGTGAACGGCGAAACAGTCACCAAGGGCCAGCTGACCAATGCGGTCAACAATGTGATCAGCCAGAACCAGACGCTGAACCAACAGAATCAATACTATGCCCAGATGTACGCCGCTATGGGGATGCAGGTGCCTGATTCCATGTATCAGACCTATCCCACCGACAGAGCTACGCTGCTTCCCCAGGTGATCACCGATTATACCTCCCAGCTGGTGAACCTGCAGAAGGCCAAGGAACTGAAGCTGGATGAATTCACCGAGGAAGAGCTGGCGCATATCCAGGAGGACACCGATCAGTCCTGGAGCAGCTACCTGAGCAGCATCGCTTCCTACTATTTCCCGGATCAGAAGCTGGAAGGCGAAGCGCTGGAAGCGGAAGCCCAGAAGTATATCGACCTGTATAAGCTCCCCAATAAGGAAACATACATGGCCGACGCCAAAGAGGACGCTACGCGGGAAGTGCTGCTGGACAAGCTGCGGGCCGAAACCATCAAGGACGTGACCGTGTCCGACGATGAGGTAAAAGCCCTGTACGATGAAAAAGTGGCCGCCGATACCTCCGCTTACACCGAGAATCCCGCCGCCTACGGCACCGCCGTGTCCAACGGCACCACCGTGTATTACGCGCCCGCGGGCTACCGGAACGTGAAGCACATCCTGGTTAAGCTGACGGATGAAGATTCCAAGAAGATCGACGAAGCCACCACCGCCTCCAACCAGGCCCAGACCGCTTTGACCCAGGCCCAGAACGCCCTGGACGAAGCCGCCGAGGACGCCGATAAGACCGCGCTGCAAGCCGCTGTGGACGAGGCCCAGAAGGCTGCCGACGAGGCTGCCGCCGCCGTTGCCGCCGCCACCGACGCCGCCTTTGAAAGCATCAAGGGCAAGGCGGACGAGGTGTATGCCCTGGCTGCCGCCGAGGGCGCCGATTTCGACGCGCTGGTGAAGGAATACAGCGAGGACAGCGAAAGCGCGCCGGCGTATTACACCGTGAATGAAGGATCGACTCTGTTTGTGGAGCCCTTCGTTACCGGCGCAATGGCGCTGGACAAAGTGGGCGACATCAGCGAGCCTGTGCGCACCACCTACGGCTATCACATCATCCAGTACTTTGAGGACGTGGCCGAAGGCCCTGTGGCGCTGGACACCGTGAAGGATGGCCTGACCCAGGAAGCCCTCACCGCCAAGCAGGATCAGATCTACACCGACGCCATGGCCGCCTGGAAGGAAGCCGCCACCATCAAGACCTATCCCGAAAAGATGGAATGATCGTCGAAAACCGATCAAAAGCAAAGGACCGCCGCGAAACCTGCGGCGGTCCTTTTGCATGCAATTCGCAAGGGGATACGATAAGGGCCTTCGCGGCCCTTATGATCCTGCGGCAAGGGCTTCGCCCTTGCATCTCATCCCGGCGACCGGCTTGGGTGAAAAAACAAGCAAATTGCGCCTGCAGCTTGAAAAACGCAAAGAGAGCTTCCGGGCAAAGGAAAAAGCCGGGGAGCAGCCCAAAAACGAATAAATTTGTTTCTGGGTCTGCCCCTCGGCTTTTCGCTGTGCGCTTGCGCACAGCCTGCGCGGCTTTGCCGCGCTGCCCGGAAGCAGCGGGCTGCGTCGATCGAGCAGCTGCGGGAAGATGCTTGTTATCGAAAAACGTGACATCTGCCTAACGGCGGGTCCAGGGTGGGACGCCCACCCTGGTGGGAGAGCGAGGGCAAAGCCCTCGAATGCGTTTGTTCTTTTGCCGCTCTGTTCAGCGAAATCATCTGGCCGCGGCCATGGCGGCGGTCAGGTTGCTCATGGCGGCGGTGAGGGTGCTGTCGGACGCGCCGCTGTTCAGCACGTTGGCCAGATAGTCAATGGCGCTTTGCAGATTGGCGTAAGCCGGATGGCCGGGGCTCATGGCGGCCAGCTGGCTCCGGGCGCGGTCCAGCAGATTTTGGGCGTCGGACTGATACAGACTGCTTTGCGCGCTGTAATAGGAGGAGCTGCTGTGGTAGGGGCAGGTGCGGGACTGCAGCAGGGCAGCGTTGACGTTGCCGTCGGTGGTCATGCGAAGATCGGCGAAGGGCCCCAGGTAATCGGTGAGCACACCGGAATAGGAGGAGCCGATGTACTCGTAAAGGGGATGGCCCAGGGGCAGGACCACCGCGCCCTTGGTTTCCACCGACGGGCAGTAGCTGCCGGCCAGCATATTGGAATCGCTGCACACGTTCACGGCGATATGCATCTGGCACTGGGTCGTGGGCACCTGATCGCGGGGCCAATAGTCGGTGGAGGTGCCGCGCCCCATCACGTCGTGACGGCAGGCGTCTGTGGCCAATTGCCCGCTTACCTTGCAGGTGGTCACTTTTACCAGGCCGTAGCTTTCCGGGCTGCCCTCCAGAATGGCCTTGTTGTCCAGGCCCTTGTGGATGGGCTGCATGAAGGCCTTCCACAGCTTGGCGGCGCTGTTGCCGCCGGTGGTCTTGGAGGAAAGGGCCTTATAGTTGTCGTGGCCGATCCATACGGTGCCCACGTAGTAGCCGGTGATCCCGGCGAAGAACACGCCCTTCTGGTCGGAGTTGGTGCCGGTTTTGCCGGCCACGGTCTGCCCGCTGAGCTTGGCGGCCGTGCCGGTGCCGGAGGACACCACGTCCTTCATCATATCCACGGTCAGATAGGCCGTGGCAGGCTTGAACACCTGCCGGCGGGTCTGACTCTTGTGGGCGTCATAGATGATCTTTTTGCTGCTGTCGGCCATCCCCAGCACGGTGACGGGGCTTTGGTATACGCCGCCGTTGGCCAGCACGCCGAAGGCTACCGCCATTTCGATGGGGGAAATGCCGCTGGAGCCCAGCGCCAGGCCGAAGGGGGTTTTGTTGATGTGGTTTTCCGATACGCCCAGGCGCAGCAGGAAATCGGCGGAGCGCTCCACGCCCACGTAATTCATCAGCGCGTAGGCCGCGGCGGTGTTATCGCTGTGGGTGATGGCGGTGCGCACGGTTTCCGGGCCGCGATAGGAGGAGCCGCCGTAGTTCTTGGGCCAGGTATCGGTTTTGCCGTCGCTGCCCTTCCAGCCCTTTACCGGCAGAGGCAGGTTATAGAGCACCGAGCCCGCTCCCGCGCCCAGCTCGATGGCCGGGGCGTACACGGCGATGGGCTTGATGGCGGAGCCTACGGGCATGTTCATATCGGCGGCGCGGTTCAGGGTTTTTCGCTTGGTGGGCGCTGTGCGGCTGCCCACGATGGCTTTCACTTCGCCCGTGTGGTAATCCAGCACCACGGCGGCGGCCTGGGGCTGAATGATCTCGTCGTAGGTGCCGTCGGCATTGCGGGCACGGTAGACTTTATCGGACGGGTCGCGCAGGGCGGGGTAATCCTTATAGGTCTGCAGGGTGTTTTCCACGATGGTCTGTATTTGGGTGTCCAGCGCCAGGTACACGTGATACCCGCCGGTGCGCAGGCGGTTTTCCATCTTGCTGCGGTTGGCGGAGGTATCCGGCAGGCCGTTTTTTTCCAGCAGGATCTTAACCGCGTCCCGGATGGCGTACTCCACGTAATGGGCGTAAGGATAAAGCGCCGTGGAGGCCGGGGATTTTTCCAGCACGCTGGCCGAGGAAGGGGACAGGGCGGCGCGGTACTGCTCCTGGGTGATGAACTGGTTTTCGTACATGCACCGCAGCACGTAATCGGTGCGGTCGTTGGTGATTTTCCTGTAATCGGTGGTGTCGCTCTGCCGGGTGTAGAAATTGCGGCGGGGGTTATAATAATAGGGGTTGTTGGTCATGCCCGCCAGCATGGCGCATTCCCGGATGCTCAGGTCGCTTAAATTATCCTTGCCGAAATAGTTGTACGCGGCTACCTTCACGCCGTAATAATCCTCGCCCAGGTAAATGGTGTTCAGGTAGGCCTGCAAAATCTGATCCTTGGTGTACTGGGTCTCCAGCTTCATGGCCAGATAGGCTTCCTGGATTTTACGTTTATAGGATTGCTCGCTGGAAAGCAGGGTGTTTTTGATCAGCTGCTGGGTGATGGTGGAGCCGCCCTGCTGGGTGCCGGAAACGAAATTGGTGACGAACGCGCCGATGATGCGCTTTACGTCGATGCCGTTGTGGGTGTAAAACCTTGCGTCCTCCACCGCCACGAAAGCGTATTGCAGCATTTTGGGGATGGTGTCGATGGACACCATGATGCGGTTTTCCGAGCCCTTGTATTCAGTGATCAGATTGCCGTTGGCGTCGTAGATAAACGAGGTCTGCGCCTGATCGTCGATGGCGGCCAGATCCAGGGTCGGGGCCGTTTCCATGTAAGCGTTGGCCACGCCCATCACGGCGCCTATGCCGCTTAAGGACAGCAGAAGCACCAACAGCAAAAGCATCCGCATGGAATTGACGATCACCGCCAGGAAAAACGACGGCTTCCGGGTGCGGGGCTTGAAAATGGTGCGTTTGGGGGGCTTTTCCTCCTCCAGGGGCAGATCCTCGCCCAGCCAGGCAGAGTCCACGATATTGGGAGCAAAATGCTGCCCGGCCGCGTTTTCTGCCCAGGGGGCATAGCCGGCGGCGTCCTGCCCGGCCTCTGCATAGGGCGCAGGCTCCTGGGGCGGCGCGGCGTACCCATCCTGATTCCAGCCTGCCTGCTCCGGGTTTTCTTCCTGCCATTCCTGCGGGTATTCTTCACCCTGGGGAGCGTTGGCATCGTAAGCGTTTTCTTCATACAGGCCCTGATCTTCCTGCCTGTTTCTCTTCTTCAAGGGTACTTGCACCCCCTTTCCTCTGCCCTGCGCGATATGGCGTAAGGCCCTGTCATTCGACATATTATAACACGGATCGGGCCGTCAGCACAAGCGCTGCGAACATATAACGCGGCAGGGGACGTTTTTCATGCCGTTACAATATTTCTTCCCTGGGCTGCAGGCAGCGGCAGGCCGCGGAAAGCAAAAGGCATATGATCCCCGGCACGGCATAATAGGCCAGACCCGTGAGCAGATGCATGGCGATCAGAAGCGCTCCGTAGCCAAGATATCTTAAAGCGCGCCGGGGGTTCAGGATCATGGGCAGCCAGACGGATGGATGGCGTTTCCTGCGTTTGCCCAGGGCAACCAGCTGACGGTCGGTTGCCGGCCTTTCGCTGCCAAAGAGGGAAATCAGGGCATCCCGGCCCAGGAAGGTGACGGGGATTTCCCCGCCTGCCTGCGCCGTGGCCGCCGGGGTGATTTCGCAGGGCGCGCAGAGAATGCCGCGCCGGGCTTGAGCCGTCCGCACCGCCCGCTGAAGCGCAAGCACCTGACGGGCATCCACGGCGCAGGATACGGGCAGCTGGCAAAAGCTCAGGAGCACTGTTTCTCCCCGCAGGCTGCACAGAACGCCCCCGTCCGCTGGATGCAGAATCGTCAGATGGCAGCGCTTTTCCAGCAGCGCGGCGGCTTTTCCGTGGGCCTCGGCGGGCGGCAAAAGCAGCAGCTCCTCCAGGGCCAATTCTCCGCCGATGGCCCGGCGCAGGGCCGCCTCTCTGCGGCGAAGCCGGCCGTCGCGGCTTTTTCGGCGCAGCAGAAGCACCAGCGCCCACAGCGCTGCGCCGGACAGAAGCGAAGGCAGCGTGACGCCCCATAAAAAGATGAACCAAACGATGCTCAGCGCGCCGGATAAAAGCAGGAAGCCCAATTCGTCCATGAGCTCCCTTACCGGCGATTTTTGCAAAAAATCCTGCATGGATGCCTTTTCCCCCTCTTTTCAGAATGCCCAAAATGCGGTATACTATATGCAGGAGTTGATACAATTGCAGCGATTGGGCGTGTTGGGCGGTACCTTTGACCCCATTCACCGGGGACATGTGCATTTGGCGGAGGCAGTGCTGAAGGAAGGCTTGGCGGACAAGGTGGTTTTTCTGCCCATGGGCCGTCCGGCTCACCGGGAAGCGGAGGCCCCGGGGGAGGACCGGCTGGCCATGTGCCGCCTGGCGCTGGAAGGAAAGGCGGACATGGTGCTGTCGGAGGCCGGCATGGCCCCCGGGGTGCGCTATACCGCCGATACGATACCGCTGCTGAGGAAGGAATTTCCGGGCACTGAACTGACCATGATCCTGGGGGCGGACAAGCTCAAATCCCTGCCGGAATGGAAGGGCGCGAAGGCGCTGTTTGAGCAGTGCGGCTTTTTGATTTATCCCCGGGAGGGCGTGGACGCGGGAAAAGCGCTGGAGAAGGCAAGAAAGGCCGGAGCCCGGGCGGAGCAAATGGAAAACGCGGCTGTGTTTCCCTTCTCCTCCACCGATATCCGGCAGGAAGCGCATCGTTACGCGGATTCCGCCGGGGTGGACCGAAAGGTGCTGTGCTACATGGCGGAGCACGGGCTGTACCAGAAGAATTATCTGCCCAAGCTGAAGCTGATGATGAACCCGCGCCGCTTTCAGCATACCCTGGGGGTCAGGCAGGAAGCGGTCCGCCTGGCGGACAAGCATGGGGTGGCCATCCAGAAGGCCGCCCTGGCGGGCCTTTTGCACGACTGTGCCAAGGGCATGAACCAGAAAGAAATGGAAAAGATCGCCCGGCCTCATCACCTGATGGAGGACGAAGCCATGCTGTCCTCCGGCGCTTTGATGCACGGCCCCGTTGGGGCGTACCTGGCGAAAAAGCAATTTGGCATCGAGGATGAAGACGTGCTCAACGCCATCCGCTATCACACCGTGGGGCGGCCCGGCATGTCGCTGCTGGAATTGTGCATCTTCGTGGCCGACGCCACGGAGCCCAACCGGGAGGACTACGAGGGCCTGCCGGAAATCCGCGCCCTTTCGGAGGTTTCGCTGGCGGCGGCGGCGCTCAAATCCATGCAGTACACCCAGAAATTCTTGGAGCGCACGGGGCGGCCGTTCTTCCCCATCGCGTTGGATACAATGAAAGATTTGGAGAGCAGGCTCTCCCCGGAAATAAAAATCAAGCTGAATCAGCCCATTTAATTTGAAGGAGGGAATCAGATGGAACAGCTCGGATTGGCCCAGCGCATCGCAAAAATCCTCTACGACAAAAAGGCGCAGGATATTACCGTGCTCCACGTGGGGCAATTGACGGTGATCACCGATTATATGGTCATCGCCTCGGGCCGCTCATCCCTGCAGGTGAAGGCTCTGGCAGACGACGTGGACGACGCCCTGGCCATGGAGGGCGTGACGCTGCGCGCCCGGGAAGGCCAGGGGGAAGGCCGCTGGATCGTGCTGGATTACGGCACGGTGCTGGTGCATATCTTCCATCCCGAGGATCGCCAGTTTTATCATCTGGAAAGGCTGTGGGAGGACGGCAGCAACCGGGTGCCGCTGCCTTTCCTGGAGGAAGAAGAAAATAAGTGAACATCATTATCTACGCCGGAAAAAAGAATTTCGACGTGCAGAAGGCGGAGCGGTTCTTTAAGGAGCGGCGGGTGCCTTACCAGCTGCTGGACATGAAAAAGCATAAGCTGGGACAGAAGGAATTGGCGCTGTTTGCAAGGCGTCTGGGCGCGCATGCCCTGATTGATCGGAAAAACCCGGCCGCTCTGTCCCATCCCGCGGCGCATACCGACGATGAAAGCTATATTCTGTCCACGCTCCGGGAGCATCCGGAATTCCTGACGGGGCCCATCGTGCGAAACGGCGACCAGGTGACCCTGGGGGCCGACGAGAACACCTGGAATCAATGGCTGCAAAAAGGCTGAATGGAAGGAGGCTGCTGCGTGAACTATCATTGCTATACGCCCTTTGAGGGGGAAAAGTGCCCGGTGTGCGGAAGCACAAGGGTGCGGGAAATCCAGCCGGACGACGAATGCCTGGTGCTGGAAGGCGACGGCATCATGACCGGCATGCTGTGCGAGGTGCTGCGGGATCAGGGCATTCCTTTTTACCAGCAGAGCCAGCAGGGCGCGGCCATGGCGGTGCTGCTGGGAAGGCAAACGGAGCGCTTCAACGTGCTGGTGCCCTTCAGCCGTCTGGAGGAAGCCAGGACCCTGGCCGGGGAGCTGTTCGCCCCGGTGGAGGATATGGACGGCGATCCTTTCCCCGACCCGGACGGCGGGGAAGAGGAAATGGAAGAAGAGGAAGAGGATGAATAATAAAGAAGCAGTGCCTTTTTGAACGCTGCTTTTTTCAGCTCCATGAACGCAAAAGGAGAATCGTTATGAAACGAGCATACATTGCCCTGCTTTCCTGCCTGCTTTTATTGGGTCTGTGCCTGGACGTCGGAACGGAAGCGAACGCCGCTTCCGTTCTGTTCCTGACACGGGAAGAGAGCGAGCGGCTGTTTGCCGACATCAGCCAGGTGCCCTTCACGGCCTCCTCCGGGGCCGGCGCCTGGGAAGGGGAGCTTTCCGTTCATCAGGACGGCAGCTTTACCGGCCATTATTCCGATGCCGATGACGATGGGATTTATGAGGTGACCTTTTCCGGCCGCTTCGGCAGCGTGGAAGTGCACGGGTATGCTTACTGGCTGTGGGTGGAGGAAATGACCACGCTGCAAACCCCCGGCACCCGGGGCGTGGATGAATACGGCGAAACGGTTTTCTACACCGAGCCGCCCTTTGCGGCGTGGGATTACATGGTGCTGACGCTGCCGGGCACGCCCGACAGCGAAATCCCCGAAATGGTTCAGGGCGAGATCGGCGGCACTCTGGACGAGTGGGTGGATTTTTCCCGCTTCTATACCCTGACCCGCCGCAGCGACGGCTGGGGCTTCTTTGCCGAAAAGGATGGTCAAATTGATTGGCCCGATTCCGATGAAGGCAACGTGCCTTTGGTGCAGTGGTGCGGAATCTGGCAGGCCCGCCAGAGCGATAGCCGCCTGTATATCTTTCGGGAAGAAGGCGGCCCTGGTGATTACCAGGTGATCCACGTGATGGAAAAGAACGGCGAAACCCGGGCCATCCGGGGCTCGCTGTATTTCCTGGATGAAATCACCGTGGATTACGACGTGCCGGGGATCGTGCATGGCGCGATCGTGGGGGACCCCTATGGCGGCATCCTGTCCCTGACGCCCTTCTCCGCCGTGGATGAACGGATGATGCCCTGGATGCCGGTGATCGAGGACGAATATGCATTTGTGCAGTCTCTGGATGATCCGGTCGGGCAGATCAATCCGTCGATCTGGAATCTGGCCGAGATCGGCCTGGGCCCCATCGCCGCGCCCACGCCCACGGCGGCCCCGAACACATCATACCAACTGCCCAAAAACGTTTCCCGGCTGCCCAATGGCAATCTGCGCTATGACGACGGCCTGATCGCGTTTGAGATGCCGGAAGATGGGTTTACATGGATATTTAGGGGCACAACGGGCGGCCCCGACAGCGGGAGCAGATACCCGGAAAACACGACGGTCCGTTCAGTTCATGTGGGGCTCCCTTCGCCTGATGAGTTTTATGATTTTATGTGGACGGAAACCCAGACGGCCTATGACAATGTGGTTACCGTTGGCGTTGCACAGTTCCCCGCAGACGTGGATGCAATCGAATTCGTTTGGGCGGATTGGGCGGGGAGGAATAATACGGGCTACATGACGATTGCCGGCCGGACTGCAAAATATTATTCCGTCAAAGACGTATACACAGAAGTGTCTGTTCCACTTTCCGGGAACAGAGTTTTCGGGTTTAGTTATTTCCGACATTCGGACGCGCTGGATTTGTTCCTTTCCACCCTGGAGATCCGGGATTCGCTGTATGCCGAGCCGCCGACGGCTTCGGTGCAAACGATGAAGCCCGCGCCGACACCCGCTCCCATAGAAGCGCCCGCGGCTTCGGATCTGTCCGCCTGGACGGGGTACTGGATGACCCGGGACGATTCCCTGGCGGAATTGATCGTCACCGACAACGGCAATGGTACCTTGCACGCCCAGGCCCTGTTCCTGCCGGCAGGAAACTGCGAAGCCACCCTGACGCCCCAGGCGGACGGCAGCATGCGCTTTGAGGATAAGTATGGCAGCCTGAAGGGCCTGATCCAACGCCGGCTGGACGGCGCGCTGTATCTTACCATCACCGGCGGCAGCACCATGGAGGACGAGGAAGCCACGGAGTATCAGGGCTATTACGCCCGGGGCTTTGCCTATTACCCGGCGGCTTATGAGGAAATGTGGTATCAGGCCCCGGAGGAAGCGGCGGCTACGGAGGACGATTGGCTGGGCGCCTGGACGATGCTGGGCGGCGCGGGGGATTCCACCCTGCGCATCATCGAGCAAAGCGGCGATTTGCGGGTGGAGGTCACCCTGGGCCAATATCATTTTTCCGGCCTGGGCGAATTGGCCGGCGACGATGCCCTGGATCTGTATACCGATGATTTCAGCTGCATGCTGCTGCTGAATAAGAAGCTGAACAGGATCGCCATGATGGAGGTAGGCTCCGACATCGAAGCGGTGTATGACTGGGCTGGCAACGGCTACTATGGCGTGGCCCTCTACCAGCGGGACGACCATCATATCGACGGGCCGGATTCGCTGCAGGTGGATGATCTTCCCCCTGTCCTCATCATGCCCGTACCTACCGCTCCGGGGGCTACGCAAATCATCGTGGATTTGCCCACGCCTGCGCCAACGGCTGCCCCCGAGGATGATCTGAGCGCCGAGCCCTGGGTGGGCGCCTGGGTGGCCCACAGCGAAAGCCATACCGCCCGGATGGACATCACCCCGGGGGATATGTGCGACTACTTCGTGCGCTTTACCTTTGACGGACAGTATACCCTGACCGGTCAGCTGGCCATCAACGACGATGATACCCTGAACGTGTACGCCGACGATTATATCGGCCAGTTCGGCGCCATCCTTACGATGAACGAAGGGCTAAACGCCGCCGTGATGGACGACGTTAGCTGCGAGGTGGCCGAAATCAACGCCTGGCTGGAGCTTTTCCGCTTCCAATTGACCTTCGTGCGCCAGGGCGCGCAGCCTGCCGCCACCGATGCGCCGGCGCAGACTGGCGCAACGCTGCTGCCTGTTCCGGGAAAAACAGGGGTGATGCAGGCAGCCGTCAGCTATGCCGACGCAACCAGCTGGATCGTGAGCAGCAAGGACCCTTACGCCTTTACGCCGGCCAAAATGGTCGATGGGGATGAAACCACCGCCTTCCAGTTTTCCACCAAGACCACCAGGCTTGGGCAGGAATACCTGACGTTCGCGTTCGGGGCTCCGGTCACGCTGGATGAAATGTGGATGAAAAACGGCTTCTGGAAGATCGCCGACGGAAAGGACCAGTATACCCGCAACAGCCGGGTGAAGAAAATGACCATCCAGGTGCGGTATGCGGGGGAAAGCGGGTTTCAGACGCTGAAAACCGTGAGCCTCAAGGACGATAAGGCCCGGAAGGACTGGAAGGTGATCGACATGCTGCACGCTGAGAACGTCACCGCCGTGCGCATCCGCGTGGACGAAATCCACAAAGGCAGCAAGTATCCCAACGACGTGTGCATTTCGGAAATCATGTTCGTACAGTATACGGTTCCGTGATGGGACCATGAACAAAAAATCGCCTGTTCAAGCCGATTCGTTTTTTGTTATTCCGATTATTCTTTTATTCGGGATTCTGATTCTTTAGATGTATCATCTGTGATTCGCTTGGCGGCCATACGGGCAATCTCTTCCGGGAAAGAAAAGCCCAACTCCGCCGCTTTCTGATCTTTCGTTTCCATCCACAGCCTGTGTGGTTTTCCGAATTCTTTTGTTTTGATGCCGCAAGGCACTGCAACGCCAACCTGCACTCCCTTCGTTTGTTCAATTTCTGCCATGCCGAACCGTCCTTCCGAAAACGAATAAATGCTCTGCTCGTTTTCAAAAAAAGTATGCTGAAAACCCGAACAAAATCATGGAAATCCTTCTTTACCTCTGAAAACATGGATGATACCTTGCCCTGAATAAACGGTGTCAGCAAAATCATGCGGATTCCCGTCGATCATTACATCATGTATGCTATTTCCGGAAGCGAAAAGCATACCCTCCTTCCATTTTGATTGCCCAGCGACTAAGCTACATTCAGATGCTGTGGACTACTGATGCATGCTAAATCATACGACACTCAAGATGCAAGTGTCACCTGGGAAAACTGCATGCTTCGAGTGTGGTTGAATAGCAGTTTCCTGAATGCTGCTTTTACGGCAGAGAAGCAGGCGGCCATTCTACTGACAAATGTCGACAACGGCAGCAGTCAGGGCTACAGCAAATGGAGCACAAGCGGAGGAAACAATACAGAGGACCGGGTTTTCCTGCTGAGTTATGCGGAAGCAAACAAATACTTAGGCTGACGTATGACAGTAAGAACACGAAATCCATGGCAGCGCCGACAGCCTATGCGATCAAACAGGGAGCTTACACATCCCGCAGCTACAAGACAGCGGACGGCACAGCCGCCGGATGGTGGTGGCTGCGTTCGCCGGGCGACGATCAGCACTACGCCGCCGGCGTCAGCTCGGGCGGCTCTCTCGGCTGCAGCAATGTCAACTATGACAGCGGTTGTGTCCGCCCCGCTTTGTGGATCAATCTGGAATCTGATATCTTCTGATCTGGAATCAAACTATCGTCTTTGCTGCAGCAGCATGAAGGAGGAAATACACATGGCAAAAATCCGGCTTTTGCCGCCGCGGACGGCACGCCGCAGGGCAAATCTGCCTGTTTGTGAAAAAAATATTAAGAAAGGCGAAAAAACAGTTTCTTTTCTGGTAAGAATATGATACAATAAAATTCGGCATTCCGGAAACCGGAGCGCGCAAAGGAAGGGGGCGGCGGAAGCGCTTGCCTGGCCTTTCGGGAAAAGCGTGACAAAGATTATGAGGAGGACAAGATCATGAAGAAAACACTTGCGGCTGTGCTGCTGCTGGCCCTGCTGGTCTCCTGCGTTGGCGCGGCGCTGGCTGACGCGCCCTATGGCACCAGCGTGATGTACGTCAAGACCGCCAACGGCAAATCGGTCAACGTGCGCAGCACGCCCAGCACCGGCGACAACATTATCGGCTCCGTGCCCTACGGCGGCAGCGTGCTCACCGACTGGTCCTACGCCGGCAACGACGGCTGGACCCGCGTGGTTTGGGGCAGCTACGGCGACGGCTACATCATGAGCAAATACCTGGTGAATGAGAAGCCCGGCCCCCGGCCCACTGTTTCCAAGGAGGAACAGGAAAAGCAGGAAGCTGAAGCTGAAAAGAAGAAGCTGAACAACGAACTCAAGAGCGAAAAGCCCGTGACGGAATACTTCTATATCGCCATCCGGCCCGCCCGTGTTTCCGGCTGGGTGAACTTCCGCACCGGCCCCTCCAAGACCACCGCCCGCATCGCCTCCTTCTCCAATGGCAAAGAGCTGCTGGTGATGGGCCAGACCAACAACTGGTACCGGGCCCAGGACCCCGAAACCGGCAAGGTGGGCTACGTGTTCAAATCCTACACCGCCAAGCTGAACAAGAAGTACGTTACCGAATCCGCCGACGGCACCCAGAAGCTGGGCACTCTGAATGTGAACGGCGAATTCAACCTGACCTGCAAGCTGCCGGATGGCTTCAACCTGCAGGTGGTGAACGTGCGCGGCGACCAGATCGTGGCCTCCGTGCTCTCCGATGATATGACCCAGCCCCAGCTGTACCTGAGCATCGCCTACGATGAAACCTACGGCGATGTGGACCGGATGAACGATATGCCCGCGGAAGACCTGGCCCTGCTGGAGGAATCCTTCACGGAAATGAACGAAGTGGACATTTCCTATAAGGAAACCGGCCACGGCACCAAGCTGATGGTTGCCCGGGAAATCGGCGGCGACACCGACTTCGTGGACATCCTGGCCATCTACAAGGGCTATTTTATCGAGTTCAACATGACCCCCAATCCCAAGGCCGCGGATCAGACCCTGACCGACGCCCAGATCCAGATGTGCGTGGATTTCCTGACCGATCTGGATTTCATCCCTGTTCAGAAGTAAGCCCAAGCAAATGTTTTCCCGGACCGTTTCGGCGGCCCGGGTCAGGTTGTCGAAAAAGGGTTTTCGACAACCTGCGAATGAAAGAGCAGCAAGCTGTTCTTTCATTCGCTCCATCAATTTGCTGTAAAATGGCGATTCCAGGCATAAGATGCCTGGAATCGCTCATTTTACGGCCGCAAATCGATAGCGGAAGCAAATTCCATTTGCTCCTCCCGCCGGCAAAGCCTGCGGATGCGGATGAGACTCGAAAGGGCTGCGGCCCTTTCGAGCTATCCTGAGATTTTTCGACAGTCTGCCCCGGACCGTTTCGGCGGCCCGGGTTTTTGTTATTTTGGCTCTTTGGAAGAAAGGGGTCGGTTTGAATGAGTGCGTTTGCGTATCACATGAAACGCCATACCGGCTGGGACCGGCATGGCGTTTCGTATTCTGCGGTTTATTCCCGTCAGTTGGAATCAACCGGGATCAAGTACAGGTTTTCGACGGCCGCGGCATAGGCCTCCAGATACCCGCCGGCCTGGCCGTATACGTAGACCGGGCCGGAGGAGCCAAGCGCGTCCGCCGCAAAGGATGTGATGCCATCCGGCAGGACCAATTCGATCAGGTTCGGGCAGGCGGAGAACGCGTTGGATTCGATCCTGGTGACGCCGGCGGGCACCACGATCCTTTGGGCCTCCACGCCGCTGAACGCTTCTTCCTCGATGGTTTTCAGGCTGGCAGGCAGGCTCAGGGTGGTAAGCGACGCGCTGCGGGTGATGGGCAGGACGGTTTGCCTGCCGTCGTATCCCGTTCCGGCGGCGATCACGCGGATTTCGTACATTTTTCCGCTTTCAAAGGTATAATCATCCGCGGAGAGATGGAATTGCTTTGTCGGATGTCCCATCGGTATGAACTGGGCGAAGGGCGCGTCGTCATCCGAGCCGGTCTCCTGCACGAATACCACGTACTGCACGTCCTCTTCCACGGTGACGGTGAAGTACAGATCCCGCCCGGGCTGCCACGCGCTGTTCAGCTGGATTGCGGGATGTACGGGGCCTTTGGGCGCGGAAACCGCTATGGTCTTGCGCAGGGTTTCCGTGCTTCCGTTGGGGTAAGCGGCCGTCAAATCCAGCACCACAGTGTCCGGATGCTCGCCAAAGAATACTTCGGTGTTCAGACAGTCGCTCTCCGCTTCCATGAACGCGGGATCGGGCTCCCAGGTGCTGTTTTCAAAGGAAACATCCAGCCGGATATGGGCTGCGCCTTTGGCATAGCCCACCACCTGGAGCATGTTCCCGGTGAGCACGTTCTGATCCTGAACCGTCATCTGCAAGCCATGATCGGCTTCTGTGATCGTGACGGGGATCCAGGTGTTCACCGGGTGGCAGCCGCGGGCGTTGGCCGAGATCATCAGCTTGTAATCGCCGGGTGCGGCTTCCAGGGTTTCCACCCAGATGATTTTGCCGCCGCTCTCTTCGGGGCCGAACCAGGCAAGCTCGGAGCTGTAGTCTTCATGATTGACTGGCTGCAGGTTTGCGCCGTAGCTGACATCCAGGCCGGGATTCTGATTCTGGATCGTGACCTTGATCTTTTCGCCGCGCCTGACGGTGGACTTATCCAGCGTCGCGTTGATTTCTTCCAGCTCTGCGGACGGAGGATTGACCACGAGGGAAACCGAATTGGATGCGCCTTCCCAATGCACGCTCTCCCAGGAAAAGCCTTCGTCATCCGGATCGATTTCCTCGGTGGTGTACAGGCCGTAGAACACATACGTCCCGTCCCACCAGACCGGCTCATCCCTGTCCAGGGTATCCCCGGACTCGTATTGCCAGTTCATGCCGTTCAAGTCGCTGAAAAGCGCCACTGCCGTGGCCTGTGGCACCTGGAGGCTGATGTGCACGTCGTCAAAGATTTCCGCAGGGTTCGGGTTCACCGTCAGGGCTGCATTGAGCGTTCCGCCCGTCACGTCGATGGTGATCTCATCGACGCCCACGTCGTAACCCTTGGCGCCGGGGATCACATAGGCCGTGATGAAATACGGCCCCAAAGCCAGCGTATTGGCCTCCACCTGGTAGGTGAGATAGTGAAGGCCGCCTTCATCGCGCTGCTCGACGGGATCCAGCCTGAGCATTTGCGCACCGTCCGGGGAGGCAAAATACAAATTCACCGTGCCGCTCTTTCCCTTGAAATCGCATACGGCACTGAAGGAAAGCGTATCGGAAACAGGGATGGAGGCCGGCGCCTGCAGCGAAACATCCATGACGCCGTATGGCGCGGTCACCACAACGGTTGTTTCGCCGATCGGCGTCCATTCATCGTCGCCGGGATAGCGCGCGAAACCCTGCATGACGTAATCCGCTTCCCCGTAGAAAATCACGTTGTCCGTCAGGCTGTCTCCCCATTGCGAACGCCGGTTTGAGCTGTCTCCGATCTGCCACATGACCTCTTCCGCGCCGGGAGCGTAAATGGAATAGATTGCATACTCGCGGGTCAAAAGGGTTGTGGCGCTCACGCGGAACACAGGTTCTTCCGTCCAGGCGGCGCTCTGGGTCACGGTAAAGGGATAGCCCTTGGAATCCCCGTGCCAGCCGTAGCAGCGGGGGTCGATATGCAGCACGTAATCGCCGGCTTCCAAGCTGTCGGTGGGCACGCTGATCCGGCTGGTTTCCTGGATGGCGGAATAATCATAATCCATTAGCCAGTTTCCGCCGTCCTCGTTTGCCCGGCGAATCTGCACGCCGTAGCTGTAAGCGTTGGCCACCGGGCTGATGGTCAGGGGCAGCATCTGCCCGCGCTCCACCGTTGTTCCCTGCGGGAAGGACACCTGCGGCGCCGCCAAATCGCCGTATTTGATCACGCTGACCGTGACGGGCTCGCTGCTGAGCGTCCAGGCAACCTGGCTCCAGTCAAAGCCTTGCATGTCGTGATCGTGGCCGTTCAGCCATTCCAGCACGGAGGCGTCCGTGGTGCCTTGGGCGAAAAGCGTCTCATCGC